>ERZ1674239.71-NODE-71-length-37387-cov-7.688766_pt1 | contig 37387 bp, 59 predicted proteins | sample MGYA00581208_ERZ1674239 | MGnify/ENA primary metagenome ERZ1674239 (study PRJEB41354, sample SAMEA4873308) | human saliva metagenome | biome: human-associated habitat [ENVO:00009003]; feature: mouth environment [ENVO:08000002]; material: saliva material... | reverse complement strand
TACGCTTTGAACGTAAAGGACGCGATAAAAAACAAGTTTCTGTTTACCCAATCGCAAAATAATGCCTAAAAACGGCTTGAAATAAGGCTTTCCGAGATTTCGGAGAGCCTGTTTTTTTGTTTTGGTACCCATTTTGGTACCCATATTTTAAAATCCTATGTAAGAAGCGAATTTATCAGCCACTTTATCTTTTGCTTTTTGAGTGACGTGGGCGTATATATCCATGGTTGTCTGGATGTTCTCATGACCGAGTCTTTCTTGAACCTCTTTGATGGTAGCACCAGCTTCAAAGAGCAAGGAGCAATGGGTATGTCTGAAACCGTGAGGTGTGATACGTTTAAAATCTGGATACTTCCTCCAAATCCTGTTAAGCATATTGTTAACATGGACGACACTTTTCGGCTCGCCGTTTTCGTTTTTGAAGAGGAGTCCTTTAGTACTATACTTGTGCCATTCTTTTAAAACTTCAATTGTCTTTTTATCTAGGGTAATTGTTCGGGCACTCTTTTTTGTCTTTGGAGTCTGAAAGATAAGTTTATTATCTCCCCCCTTAGCCAAGGTTTGATTAACAGTTATCTGTCCGCTCTTCAGATCGATATCAGACCATCTGAGGGCGCTGATTTCATTCTTTCTCATTCCAGTGAATGCCAGCAGACGGAAGAATGTAAGCATCTCTATATCATCAAAATCATTAACGATTTCAAAAAACTCTTGCAGCTCTTCTTTGTTGTAGAACTTTTCTAGTTCATCTGTATTATTTTTTTGTCGTTTAGGCTTCAATGTCTTTCTCATTGGATTATTTTCAATCAATTCCATTGAAATAGCGTAATCGAATATTTGGTTAGCTATGCTGATGATCCCAAAGAACTGCTTGTATTCTGAAGCCCATTTATTGACTTGATTTTGACACATGACGAGACTAATCTTATTGATAGCCTTATCCCCAAAAAACGGGAGTACGAGTCTCTCTGCTTTGTCTATTTGGCTTATATATGTCGATTCTTTGACAGCGCCTTTATAATGTTCTTTCCAAACCTCAAATACCTGTCTAAAAGTAGTAGTGGTATTTTTTGCTCTAAAAGTTTTCTTCTCATACTCAGCTAAGCATTTTGCTTCAGCAAGTCTTGCTTCTCGCTCCGTCTTAAACCCTCGTCTTTTAGTGACTATCTTTTTATTTGTAAGTGGATCGATTCCATGATAAGCCTTAAAATAGTAAGCAGTAGTTCCATTCTTTTGATATTTTCCAATCATTGATTTTACCTCACTTTTTTGATAAAATGGGTATAAGAAAACGACCTTTTGAATGGTTGTTTCTTATAACGCTAATCCTCACGCTCAGACTCGCCAAAGTTTGAGAGCGTGGGGATTTTTTTATTGTACGATGAGTTCACCAATAGGGATAATATCTTTCTGTTTTGAAGATTTAGCGATTAGGTCATATTGGTCAGCAGATTTTTCATAACCAAGGGAAAGAGTAGCATTGTCGTCTGGTAACTTTTTAGCAAATTCAGAAATAGACATACGAATCAAAGTGATTGCATTGTTTTGGTCAGTAGTGGCAGAATTAGAATAGACTGCATCCAGAGCTTCTTTTGCACTATCCTTAGCCGTTCCAGTTAGCAAAATCATAATTGTATCATGCGGTTCGGATGAATCTGAATCGATTACATCGTTTTTAATTTTTACGCTTATTGCGCCAGTTGATTCAGGGTCTAATTTTGATTTAATTTCAGAGATTAAATCATCATATTTACTGTTATCTACTTTGGCTTTTGTGTTTGTAGAAGTAGTATTCTTTTGCTCTATTTTTGGTTGCTCCGAGCTATCTTTGGTATCCGATTGATTGTTAGAGCATGCTACTAGAACTGTAGCACTAAGCAAGATAGCTGATGTTGTTAGTAGTTTTTTCATGGGTATTCTCCTTTATTTTATTTCTCTCTATACACCCCGACAACTGCAAAAATCTTGATGTGTGTATCTTCGGCTGGCGGGAAGTCTAGGATGATGTCTTCGTACTTGTCATTGAGCGATACTAGGCGTAAGCGTCCGTTTTCGGTATATATCTTCTTGAAGTAAGAACGGTCTCCGTATGCGATAACTGCCAAATCTCCGTTGTAGGTAGTCAGTCCTTTGTCTACTAAATAGAGAATATCTCCGTCCTGGTAGTCAGGCAGCATGGAGTCTCCACTTACCTTAGTCGCAATATCGTGGCGTGGTGGTTGCTCGTCAACCTCTATAGTCTCTCTGTCTGTATCGTCGTACCCGAATCCATAGTTGAATCCGCTAGCTGCAGCCGTCTCAGATACAACCTCAACTTGATACAAGCTGATAACTTCCGATACTTCGTTTATCTTCGTTTCTTCTTCGTTCCTCTGCTCTTTTAGTTGCCTCTCGGCATAGGTAACTACTTTCTTTTGTCTATCATCTTCTAACTGATCGTAGATGGTTTGGATGGAGGAAGTATTAGAAGAGGGGTCATCGACCATAGAATTATTAGTTACAAATCTAGGATCTAATACAGATTTAGGTACTCCAAAAAAATCTGCAATTTTTTGAACATTACCAGGGATTGGTAAAGAAGTTCCTTTTACATACCCTGTCAATGTGCTAGGCGGTATTCCTGTCGCTCGAGATAGCTCAGCTTGTTTACAATTTCTATCAGATAAAATTGAGTTAAGATTTGCGGAAAAGACTTTCATATCCTCTTTATCTTGAGGAGTTAATTTCCCTCGTCCTCTTGCCATGTTTTTTTCTCCTATCTTCTTTACTATATAATACCGTTTATTTTCGATTTTGTAAATAAAAAATTCGAAAAAAATACGAAAAAAATCAAAAAAACTATTGACGTACGATTTAAATCGTAGTATAATATAATCAAGCTTAAGGGAAAGGAGGTAAGGCAAATGATGGAACACATCATAAAAAGCCTAGCAACCAAGGACACCACAACCGTCATCTTGGCACTAGGCTTAATCAGAGAAGCACGTTTGTGGCACAAACAAATATTAGAACACAAACGTAAGCTTCAAAACAAAAAGTAGAGAAAGGGGCAGAAGCCCCAACCTCTATTTGATAGTGTACCATCATTTGCCGTGAAAAGCAATGGATGAAAATGTTGGCTTGATAATCCTAGCAGGATTTGTGATTGTATCTTTCACTATCCGTCAGATAGTGAAGTACCGATGTGATAAAAAAGATAAGGAGTAGGAAGATGACTGAAGAAGAAACAATCGAATTAATGAAATTCTTAATGACAGACTATGGGCGAGGGTATCTAGCTGGGTTAGCTAGTGGACTTTCAATGCTTTTGAAAATTTTAAAAAAAGCAGAGTAAGCACCCTACTTTCATCAAATTATTTTTGAAACTTATCTACAGCTTTTTGAAGTTCTGCGATTCCGTTAATAGCTTTAGTAATATTTTTGATATCAACTTCGCCTGTAAAAAATTTTGAAGCGATGTCTACTTGTTGGCTTTGTTTCAAGGCATCCAGTTTCAATTCATGTTCTTTTTCAAGTCTCTGTAACTCATTTTCAGATTGTGTTTTTAATTCTTTTATTTTGGCGTTTGTTTGATGTTTATTAGTGAGATAAACAAGAAAAGCAGGGACACATGAAGTTAAAAAAGTTATTGCAATTTGATTGAAATCCATAATTTTCTCCTTTCTATTGGAATTTTGACTAAAACGGGAGAGGCCTTAATCAAGAATGATTATAACATAGATAGCAGAAAAGCACAACATATTGTAATTAAATATATTTGTTTGACAACATATAGTGTTTTTTTGGAGGTGTAAGATGTGGGAACAATTAAACAGAATAATGCAGGAAAGAAATTTGAACGGCAATCAATTATCTAGGATGGCTGGAGTTAATCGAAGTTTCTTTTCTGACTTGAAAAGTGGAAAGGTAAAATACCTTTCATGGCCTAATATATGCAAAATTGCTGATGCGTTGGAAATCAGCATAGATGAATTAAGATAAGGAGGTGGGAATGTGCCAAAAATGACATTAAGAGCAATAAGAACAAACTATAACTTATCTGCAAAAGAAGTTGCAAATAAACTGAACATTCATCAACAAACACTGTTGAAGTATGAGCATGATAGTTCAAAAATTCCAATGGATCTTTTAGACAAACTTGCTCGACTATACAATGTCGAAAAGGATTTTATTTTTTTAGGCAAAAAATACGAATTAAATCATAGTTTAGGAGAGGTATGAAAGAAACAATAAACGAATTTCTAAAATTCAGAAGTCAATTTACAAAACGAGAATGGTTTGAAATTAACCAAGTTGTCGAAGCTCGTTTAAATGAAAAAGCCGACCAGTTGAAACTGGACGACTCAGATGTAGAAATCATTTCTAAAAGACTAGAAAGAGTTATCTAGAAACGATTTGAATAAAAATTGGATGGATACGATAGTCAGCGCCACGATAGTGAATGTAGATATAATCCTGATGGTACATCGAGTTTGCTTCAGGTTTAGAAATTGGTGAGTAGAGTTCTGCATTTTCTTCCCACCAAATGTAAGGACTAGCCATATTTGGTCCCATTACACAATCGTCTTCGGCTGATAGATTCACCCAATTTCCGCAAAGACATGCGTGAATTTCAGTCATAACATTACCTCCTTTCTGCTTATATTATAGCAGAAATGGAGATTAGAAATAGAAAGGAGTAGGATGGAAGAAAATAAAGAACATCTTCATGAACGCATAAAGCATTTTCAGTCATTGATTGATTATATGTCTGAGCGTGGGCAAAGGTATTATTTAGAAAAAGATTGGTTTGATAACCCAACTCTAATTTCTATAGAAGAAGCAAAAAAAGAAGTAGAGCTAGCTCAGAAAAAGCTAGAACTACTTCCTAGACGGTCTGTTATGGGATGTATTTTGCAATTACTGCACCGATTATATCCCTATGATGAGATTTATAAACAAAGGAGAAAAAACAATGGATAAAACATATGAAGAACTACAACAAGAACTAGTGGCAGCAGGCATGAAACGTAGCGAAGAAGTGAAGGCGATGAATACCGAGTTCGCTACTAGGTTCAATGAATTGATTAGTTGGGCGGTGGATTGGTGCTTAACTTTCCACGATATGGACAACCTTGAAAAGTTAAACTGGAATATTGACCGCATTACTATCCCATTTGAAAGCGAACCAGAATTACATAAAGCTATTCAAAAAGCTATCCAATATGAGATTAAAAAACGCACACTAGATAGCTTCTTGAAGCAACAAAATTAGACTAACTCAATCTTTTTCACATTTTTAGATTGGTAGATTATTTCTGGCTTTTCGACGTTGTAAAAGAACTCGCCCATGCGCAAAATATCTACAAAACTAAATAACAGACCACAGTTTGGGTGTCTAAATAGCGATGCTTTGTTTACTGGCAAGTGCTTATCGTCGTTTTTATTGAATGTTTGAAAAGTCATCTCTTCATGAAATACGACTACAGAATCATCAGTAAACGTTACTTTAATCTCAGGCATTACATCCCCTCCTTTCTATGGAAACTTTGACAAAAACGGTGAGAGGTCCTAGTCAAAATTATTATAGCAATTTAGGAGGATATTACATCAGTCTTGAGACTGATATAGGAGGTTGAATGGAAGATAAAATCATTGAACTTGCTGATTACTTCATCAGCGAGAACACAACGTACAGAGAAGCTAAAATAGCGTGTGAGAAGCTATTAAAACAAGTCAGCCATGAGATAGAACTCAGGGCGCTGGAAAGTAATATTGTATAAACAAAAAAAGCACCTAACAAAGTCAGGCGCTAATCAAAATAACTAACTGAATTATAACACATTAGGAGGATATTGTGAACCTACTTAGTGAAGAATGTGAAAACGGTATCCGATTAGATGTAAGAACTCAATTTAAGGAATCATTTCAAGAGTTACTTGACCATGAGACGTTGGAAAAACGTTGGCTATCAATAGAGAGTGCTGCTAACTACTCAGATTGTAGCACAAACACTATCAGGAAATGGTTACGAATGGGATTGAATCTTTACAAGATAGACGGAACCAAGAGAATTGACAAAAAAGAATTGGATGAGTTTATCCAAGCGTATTTAGTAATTTAAAACAGGAGAGAAATAAATGTTTGAACCACCGATTTTAAATCAATTAATGGGAGTAGGAGGTTTGCTGATTGGATTTGCAGGAGCTTGTCGTCATATCAAATTGCAGGAACAACGCAAGGAAGAAGAAAGACGAGAAGAGCAAGAATTTGCGTCTATGATTATCCAAGGCTACAATCACGCATTCGAACGTGGTAGAGAGGACAAATGGCAAGAGATTCGTAAGAATATCCGCCGTCCATTTCCTGGATTTACCTACGACAATGAACCGCCTCAAGGATTGCGTCCAGAGCCGTTAGCTTTACCAGAACCACGGAGAGCACGAAATGCAAATCGTATGGGATAGACAAGCGTGGGATTTGTCCACTTGCAAGCGTCGAGAGAAAATGCGTGACCTAGAAATGATGGCACATATGCAACATGAAATCGATGATCTCAAAAAACGATTGCAACAAGAACAATCTTTGAGAAAGAGATTAGAAGCAGAGAATTTTCAATTAAAACTAAGGAGAAAATAATGAACAGAAAATATAAAACCAAAGGAACACAAGAACCAACACCACGTATCAGAGTAGCTCGCGAACACTATGAGCGTATTATAGACCTCGCGGATGAGTGTGATATGAAATTGATCGATGTTTTAAACCAGCTACTTGACTTTGCTCTTGAATATGCGGAAGTTGAAGAGATTCAAATACCTGTCAAATCTTTAAGAGTTGGAGGAGAAAAAGATGGTAACGATTAATAAATTAGAAATCGAAAACGTCAAGCGCGTTAAGGCGGTCAAATTAGAGCCATCAGCGACTGGTTTAACCATTGTCGGTGGAAATAACAACCAAGGGAAAACAAGCGTGCTGGACGCGATTGCTTGGGCGTTAGGTGGTAACAAGTACAAGCCTAGCCAAGCTCAGAGAGAAGGCAGTACAATTCCGCCTAGTCTTAAAATCACGCTATCAAACGGTCTAATTGTGGAACGTAGCGGAAAGAACAGCACTCTCAAGGTCATCGACCCGAGTGGCAACAAGGCTGGTCAAAACTTGCTTGATAGCTTTGTGGAAGAGTTGGCTATCAACTTGCCCAAATTTATGGAGCAGACCAGCAAAGAGAAGGCTAAGACATTGCTACAAATTATCGGAGTCGGTCCACAACTTGCCGAACTGGAAATGCAGGAAAAGGCCAAATACGATGAGCGTCACGCAATCGGTGTGATCGCTGACCAAAAGGAGAAGTTCGCAAAAGAACAACCTTACTATCCTGACGCACCGAAAGAATTAGTCTCTATCTCTGAGCTTATCCAACAACAACAAGCCATACTTGCCAAGAATGGTGAGAACGCTCGTAAGCGTCAGAACTTGGTATCTATCCAGAGTCAACACGCTTCCGCAACTGCAGAGGTTGAACGGCTGGAACAATTGCTGGCTGACGCAAAATCAAAAGAAAGTCAGTTAGCTCAAGACTTGGCTATCGCGAATACCGATGCCATGGATCTTCTCGATGAATCTACTGAAGAAATCGAAAAGAACATCGCAGAGATTGACGAAATCAATCGTAAAGTGCGTGCTAATCTGGACAAGGATAAAGCAGAAGAAGATGCCAAGGGTTATCGCGAGCAATATCGTGAATTAGACCTTGTTATTGCTGACATCCGCAAGCAGAAGACAGACCTGCTTACTAACGCAGATTTACCTTTATCTGGTTTGTCCGTTGATGATGGCGAATTGCTCTATCTTGGCCAGCGCTGGGATAACATGTCTGGTAGTCAGCAACTACAGGTAGCGACTGCAATCGTGCGTAAATTGAAACCAGAGTGTGGTTTTGTGTTGATTGACAAGCTGGAACAAATGGATCAGCTGACTCTACAAGAATTCGGCGCATGGCTTGAGCAGGAAGGATTGCAAGCAATCGCGACTAGAGTTTCAACAGGAGATGAGTGTAGCATCCTGATTGAAGACGGGTATAGCGTGAAGCCAGAGGTGGCACAAACGCCAAAAACATGGCAAGGTGGATTTTAAAAATTAAAGGAGAACAATCATGAAAAAAACAGAAACTTTTATCGTATTTCGTAACAAAAAAACAGGTGACTTTTTATCGAAATATAAAAGCAAAGAACAAACTCTTGCTTATTCAGCAGAATATACAGAAGGAATGAAACGTGCTGCTAAAAATGAAGTTGAAGCAACAAAAGTACAAATTGAAGATTTTACAAAACTAGCGAATGCATTAAATTGTGAATTACTCGAAGTGACTGCAACGTATGAGTTTAAAACACTTGACGGTGAAGAACCGGAAGATTTAACAGACAAAACCGAGAATTCAAAATCTGAGTCGTTCAAAAAGCTTCTTGCTATTTTGGCAAATGGATTGGAGGATGACTAAACATGCAAATCACAAGAGGAAAACGGGCGCGAGCTCAAAAAGTAGTTATATACGGTCCTGAAGGAATTGGCAAGTCCACGTTTGCCGCTGAATTTCCAAATGCGGTCTTCATCGACACGGAAGGTTCGACAGATAACATGGACGTGGCACGACTCGACAAGCCGACCAGCTGGACCATGCTCATCAATGAGATTGCTTTTATTAAGGCAAATCCGACTGAGTGTGGGACACTCGTTATCGACACAATCGACTGGGCAGAAGCTTTGGCAGTTAATTACATCTGTTCGCAACATGGAAAACAAGGGATTGAAGACTTTGGTTGGGGTAAAGGTTATACCTATGTTCAGGAAGAAATGGGACGTTTCTTAAATGTCTTATCTGACCTAGTTGATATGGGGATCAATGTAGTATTGACTGCACACGCTCAAATCAAGAAGTTTGAACAGCCGGACGAGATGGGTTCTTACGACCGATACGAATTGAAACTTGGCCAAAAGACAGGTTCTAAGACGGCACCGCTTGTCAAAGAATGGGCAGACATGGTTCTATTTGCCAATTACAAGACCTTGGTCATGACGACTGATAACGGTAAGAAGAAAGCGCAAGGCGGTGAGCGTGTGATGTATACCAACCATCGCCCAGCGTGGGATGCCAAGAATCGACATGGCTTACCTGACGAAATGCCATTTCATTACGCTGGAATCGCTTATATCTTTGCGAGTCAACAAACGCAATCTATTCCGCCACAACCTCCAGTAGCCCCAGCACCTCAGCAGACCGTACAGCAAGCCCCTGAACAAGTTCAAGAAGAATTGCCTCTCGATATGTCGCATGTAGCTGAAAACCCTCAAAATGAAGCTCCTAGCACACCACAGGCAACGACTGCGCAATATCACACGAATTTGCCAAAGAGTTTGACAGACCTCATGGCGCAAGGAAACGTGACAGAAGAAGAACTTCAAAAAGTCGCTTACATTCGCGGGCATTTTCCACTAGGGACTCCTATTGAAAGTTTCCCGACTGACTACTGGGATATGATTGTCGCTCATTGGCAAGCAACTGTGGAAGTTATTGAAAATCAAGTTAGAAAAGAACCAGAATTACCCTTTACGGTGTAGATTTTGGGAATTAGAAATCATAGCAAGGTATAACAAGAGGTATCTATGAAAGATAAAACTATTAAAATTGATTTGTCAAAAATCGCCAATACAGCCTTACAAGAAAAGGTTGACAAAGAACTTGAAAAAGTCCTTGATAACATTTTAGATCCAAATACGGAAGCTAAGGCTACTCGTAAGGTCACTATTACGCTGACGATGTCAACAGATGATGAACGTACTGTCGTTAAGACAGGTATGGAAGTCAAATCTACATTGGCACCGCAAAAAGGTGTTGCAACCACTGTCATTGTAGGTCGTGATGATGCTGGTAAAATCCACGCTAATGAACTTAAAAGTGGTATCCCTGGGCAAACTTACTTTGATGACAATGGTGACATGAGAACAGATACTGGGGAACTCATCGAAAACGTCGAACAACAAAATACAAATATTATTGATTACAACAAAAAGAAAGCAGGTAACTAACTATGACAGAAAATCTTAAAGAAGCATTATCTTATGCAGTTGAGTTAGCAGAAAAAGAAAATAAAATTATTTCTTCATCAAACGGAAAGGAATATTTTGACATTAATAAGCATGACTTCAGAGAGCTTAGACCTCGCAAATATGCACCGATTCTTGAACTTCAAACACTCAAAAGTTTAGTTGATTATCTCAAGTCAGATAACGACTTTATCGGTGGTCGTAGACTTGTAGTGGTGGTAGAAAGTTGTCAAAGAGTTTCCGTGTATGATCAAGTGGATGTTGAATATGGCAAACGTCCTCAACTTGTATCTGTAAAGGCATCTGTTCCGGTTATTCCCTTTAGTCATTGGTGTAATCAGGAAGAGTTTAATATTATGTTGCAATCTATGTTTATCAATGATGCAGATCGCAATCTAGTTTTAGATTTTGCTAGTCACTTAAAAATCGAAAAAGGGGCAGAGGCTCAAGATAACGGTGTTACACAAACGGTGACTGTTCGTGATGGTGTAGCAAGTCTAGCACAGGCTAAGACTCCAAATCCAGTAACCTTACGACCATATCGTACCTTCAATGAAGTAGAACAACCAGCAAGTCAGTTTGTATTCAGAGTTAACAAATCAGCGAATCTAGCTCTCTTTGAAGCGGATGGGGGCAAATGGAAATTAGATGCTGTTAAAAACATCTCAGATTATTTAAAAACAGAACTTGCAAACAACGATAAAATCACAATTTTAGCATAAGGAGAAAAACAACATGACACAACCACAATACAACAACTTTGAACGCGAATTTGGATGGGAAGATACGATTGAAAAAGACTCGGAATACGTCCTACTACCTGATGGATTGTACTATTTTACAGTCGTTGGCATGGAACGCACACGACACACGCCGAATCCGCAAAATCCAGGGAAATTACCAGCGTGTAACAAGGCTATCGTCAGCATTAAGATTGTAGCTAACGAAGGTGAAACCGAATTGCGTCACAATCTATTCTTACACAGCTCAACTGAAGGAATGCTATCTGCTTTCTTTGCTGCAATTGGCCAAAAGAAAAAAGGTGAACCGCTTCGCATGAACTGGAATACCATCATAGGTGCAACTGGTGTATGTAAAGTCGGAACTCGACAGTACAAGGAAAATAATTATAACGAAGTCAAATCTATGCTCTATCCTGAAGATGTGGATCATACAAAAGTATTGAACCAACAACCAGGACAAACTACACAAGCAAGCTACCAGCAACCACAGCAACCGAATTTTGCGCAACAACCGCAAGGACAAGCTGGATATCAAGCTGGGCAATTCTAGGAGGTAAGGGATGCAATTAAGACCTTATCAACAGGAAGCACGGGAAGCTGTTCAAGCTGAATGGGCTAAAGGTCGCAAGCGCACGCTCTTAGTACTGCCAACAGGTTGTGGAAAGACGATTGTTTTTTCCAAAATTATCGAAGATCAAGTGAGAGAGGGCAAGCGTGTACTTGTCCTTGCTCATAGGTCTGAATTGTTAGAGCAGGCTAGCGACAAGCTCAAGACTGCAACAGGACTTGGTACGGCCTTAGAGAAAGCAGAGAATACTTCTATCGGTTCTTGGTATCGAGTAGTCGTTGGCTCAGTTCAGACCATGCAGAGAGAGAAGCGACTTAGTCAATTTCCTCCTGATTGGTTCGATACGATTGTAGTTGATGAAGCCCATCACGCTATCTCAGATGGCTACCAACGTGTACTTGGTTATTTTGAGCAGTCGGATGTGCTGGGTGTTACAGCTACGCCTGACCGTGGAGATATGAAAAACCTTGGCTCCTACTTCGATAGCCTTGCTTATGAATATTCGTTGGTACAAGCTATCAAAGAAGGCTACTTATCTAAAATCAAGGCTTTGACAATTCCGCTTAGCTTAGATTTATCAAATGTGAGCATGTCGGCAGGTGATTTCAAGGCGAGCGATGTCGGAACAGCATTAGATCCATATCTTGAGCAGATAGCAGATGAAATGGTCAAGCAATGCGCTGACCGCAAAACAGTTGTATTCTTGCCACTGGTAAAGACCTCGCAGAAGTTTCGCGATATCCTAAATGCAAAAGGCTTTCGTGCTGCCGAAGTCAATGGAGAGTCCAAGGACCGTGCAGAAATCTTAGAAGACTTTGAGAAAGACCGTTACAACGTGCTTTGTAATTCGATGCTCTTGACTGAAGGTTGGGATTGCCCTTCAGTGGATTGCGTGGTAGTGCTGAGACCTACTAAAGTGCGTGCTTTGTATAGCCAGATGGTGGGGCGTGGTACTCGTTTACATCCAGGAAAAGAAGAACTACTCTTACTGGATTTTCTCTGGCATACTGAACGACACGAGCTTTGCAGACCAGCTCACTTGATTTGTGAGATTCCAGAAGTTGCTCAAAAGATGGTTGAGAACATGGAAGAGCAAACTGGTGTAATGCTTGACCTTGAAGATATGGAAGTCAAGGCTGCAGAAGACGTAGTCGCTCAACGTGAGGAAGCTTTGGCCAAACAATTGGAAGAAATGCGTAAGCGTAAACGCAAATTAGTGGATCCATTGCAATTTGAAATGTCTATCCATGCTGAAGATTTATCAAACTACGTACCTAACTTTGGATGGGAGATGGCACCTGCTAGTGATAAGCAAATTAAAGCTCTTGAGAAATACGGCATCTTTACTGATGAGATTGGAAACGCAGGTAAAGCGAATCTATTACTAGATAGACTTAACAAAAGACAACAAGAAGGCTTAACAACACCTAAGCAAATCAGATTACTCGAAAGATATGGTTTCAAAGATGTGGGAATGTGGCCGTTCGAAGAAGCTAAAAATATGATTAATCGCATAGCAGCTAATGGTTGGAGAGTTCCGACAAGCGTGCGACCAGCTGAATATGTACTAAATTAAGAAGGAGGAGATAGTGGCAGAGAATGATTTTAATTTGTTGCCGTTGCTGGATTACATCAATCCTGCCACGGTAGATTATCAGACGTGGGTCAATGTCGGTATGGCTCTTAAACATGAAGGATATACAGCATCCGACTGGGATAACTGGTCACAAAATGATAGCCGATACAAGAAATTTGAGTGTTTCAAGAAATGGGATACTTTCAACGAACAAGCAGGAACGATTGTGACTGGTGCGACGATTACCCAACTTGCTAAAGAAAATGGCTGGGTGTCGCAATCCAGCTACGATAGCGAGAATGCACATGAGTTAGGCTGGACCGATACAATAGACCGTGATTATCGTGTTATTGATAAAGACTGGATTGAAGGTAAGGAAATCCATGAGCCAACTATTTGGAACCCGGTTCAGGAAATTATCAAATACCTCGAAACGCTCTTTGAGGCTAGCGAAAATGTTGGTTATGTGACTGAATGTTATCCAAAGACTGACGATGAAACAGGCGAGATTGTCAAATGGTTGCCAACGAAGGGAGCTTACGACAGGACGGCTGGCCAGCTTATTAAAGAGTTGAGTCAGTGCAATGGTGATATCGGTGCAGTCTTAGGTGACTATCACGAAGAAGCTGGTGCATGGGTTCGTTTCAATCCAATGGACGGGAAAGGTGCAAAAAATGAAAACGTGACAGATTTCAGATACGCCTTGGTTGAATCCGATAGTATGCCAATCGATAAGCAGAACGCCATTTACAAAGAACTTGAATTGCCGATTGTTGCCTTGGTGCATAGCGGAAACAAGTCACTACATGCCATCGTCAAAGTAGATGCCAAGAATTACGAAGAATACCGTAATAGGGTTGATTATCTTTATAAGATTTGTCAAAAGAACGGCATTATCGTCGATACACAGAATCGAAATCCAAGTAGACTATCTCGTATGCCTGGGTTCATCCGTAATGGACAGAAGCAATTCTTGGTAGATACGAATATTGGTAAGACCGATTGGGATGAATGGTATCAATACATCGAAGATTTGAACGATGATTTACCTGATCCTGAAGGATTGGCCGACAGCTGGGATAACTTGCCAGAATTGGCTCCTGAGTTGATAAAAGGTGTCCTTCGTCAAGGTCACAAGATGCTGATTGCTGGACCGTCTAAGGCTGGCAAGTCATTCGCTTTGATTGAGATGTCAATCGCGATTGCTGAAGGGAAGAAGTGGTTGGGTTGGGATTGTACTCAAGGACGTGTTTTATACGTCAACCTGGAGCTAGATAGACCATCCGCTTTACATCGCTTCCGTGACGTTTATCAAGCTATGGGATTACCACCTAAAAGCATCCAGAATATCGATATCTGGAATCTTCGTGGGAAGACTGTACCGATGGACAAGCTAGCGCCTAAACTTATTCGTCGAGCTTTGAAGAAAAATTACATCGCAGTCATCATTGACCCGATTTACAAGGTCCTGACCGGTGACGAGAACAGTGCAGACCAGATGGCACATTTTACGAATCAATTTGATAAAGTGGCCACAGAGTTAGGCTCTAGCGTTATCTACTGCCATCACCACTCAAAAGGTTCGCAAGGTGGCAAGAAGTCCATGGACCGCGCTAGTGGTTCGGGTGTATTCGCTCGGGATCCTGACGCGCTTATCGATTTAGTAGAGCTAGAAGTGTCAGAAGAATTGCTGACACAGCGACTGAACCAAGCAGCATGCGAGGTTTACAAACAAGCTTTGCAAGAACGAAATAATGCCTATTACCAACAGAATGTCGGACTAGATGACATCTTGAGTCCTGCACAGATGCGGATGCACTTTGAAAAGGGTATTCCTGATGTCATGGCTCGAGCGCCCTACACGGACAAGCTAGAAGAAGCTCGCAATAAGATTCAGATAGCAACCGCATGGCGTGTTGAAGGTACGCTTCGAGAGTTTGCCAAATTCAAGCCAGTGAACATGTGGTTTAGTTATCCAGTGCATACACTTGATGAATCAGGTGTGTTAGCAGATATCCAATTAGAAGATACTACGCCAAATTGGAAAAAGAATTTAGATAGTAAAAAGGGCAACAAGAAGAAAAAGAAATCTGCTGACGAGAGATTTACTACTGCTATGGAAGTGTTATTCGATGGAATTAATCCGGTCGAATTGAGTGAAATGGTGGAATATTTTTCAACAAAAGACAACCCTGTTAGTGAAAAAACTATCAGAAGATGGGTCAAAAATAGAAATGATTTTGAAGTGAAAAACAATCAAATCACACCCAAAGAAGGGCCAGGGACAGAGTAGGGACAAGGACAAACCCGACAGACAAACCCGAGAGTGTCCCTCGGGAATGTCCTTGACTCTCAGAGACAAACCCGAGAGTGTCCCTGTGTCTCTGGAGTGTCTGTAGGGACAAAGACAAACCCGAGAGTGTCCCTGAGAAAACGCACAACCATGCGGGTTTTAAGCTCTAGGGACAAACCCGAGAAACCCAGGGACAAAGCTAGGGACAGAATTCTTCTCTCTTCGAGAAGAAGAATTTAGGAAGTGTCCCTGAGAGTTCAGAAGAACAGGTACAGGTACAAGGGGGCTATGCATCCGCCCCTTGTAACCCTGTAACCCTGTCCTTCACTCTGAACTTAGGCGCGTATAAAAAAAGAAGGTAAAAAATGACATTAAATAAAAAAGATATTGATAATCTTAAAAAGGAAATCGATGACTTGTTGGATAAATGTGAAGATGATTTTGAAGAGATGGCACTTAATCCAGATTACTCATTTGGATTGCTTATGAGCGCTAGTGCGACCTTGGGTGTAATTTTAAGGGAGTTGGCTGATGATTGAATTCTTTTTACCGATGAAAAAAATACCGACAACAACTCATCAACAGAAAAAGGTAAATGTGAGATCTGGTAAGCCGATTTTTTATGAACCAGAGGATCTAAAAAATGCCAGAGCGAAATTTGAGAGCTTGCTTGCGCAGCATGTACCTCCTGATAAATTTAAAGGAGCTATTCGACTGACAGTTAAGTGGTGCTTCCCTCGTATCAAAAAAAGCTACGATGGTCAGTACAAGACTACAAAGCCGGATACAGATAATTTACAGAAGTTGCTCAAGGATTGCATGACGAAACTTGGATACTGGCAAGATGATGCGCAAGTGGCCAGCGAGATTGCCGAAAAGTTTTGGGCGAACACAATCGGAATCTATATCAAGATTGAGGAATTGCCATGAGAATTGACTACATTGATTTCTTTAGCAGACAAATTCCAGAATGGATGGCGCGCAGCAACCAGAAGAGCCAAGAAGTCGGTTTTGCTTCCGACGCTTATTGGCTATGGGCGGTGTCGTCGATTAGCGAAATTTGCAAGCGATACAATGATGATGAACTAGTGACAGAGCAGTTCGGATTGCTCTTGAACTGGCTAGAGAAACAGGCAGGATAAACCATGGAATATAGCAAACAGATAGTAATCGACGGACTGAAACGCACAATCGAGCAGACGGAAGCAAGGATAGTTGAACTATCTGAGCCGTGTGTTAAATCGCTTGCTTTTAGCAGGTCTGAGGAAAGAGACTTGCTTAAAAAGAAAGTGAAAGGATGGAAGAAGAGAATAAAGGAGTTGGAAGATGAATAAGCAGGAATTGATTAAAGAATTTGAAGAAATCGGGATTCATGGTTTGAATATGTTTGGAACTGTAGTCAAAGGCATTCCGACCGAAACTGCAATTGATCTAATCAAACAACTAGACGAACCCAAACCGGTCAAAGTTCCGCAGTGTGTGGCAGATTGGTATTTATTGCACTATCACGACTTCAATAACAGTATTGTAAATCTCTGCATTAGACGGGAAGATTCAATAGACAATAACGATTTTTTAAAGTGGATATCGGATACAAAAGACTTTATTCAAATTCTCGTCAACATTCACCAATTCGGCTATGAAGTCGAGGAGGAGGAGCGGTATTATGTAAGATTCAAAGGGATGGAAAGCGATGATTTTAATTACTTAAACTTTATTAAATTTCAAAAAGCTTGGGTGTTGTCATCGTTAAAAATTGACAATAAATTTCGTACAGCACACACCCGTAAAGAACTAGAAGAAGCTGGATTCGGATGGGTATTCGATTGCCCAGGGATTGAGATTGAGGAGGTGGAGTGATGATTATTAAGAATTACAAATACGAAAATTCGACGGATGGTATTCATTATACAATTGATGTAGATGGTTACGAATTTCAAATGAATCACAAAAAAACCGAATATGGCAGTGTACAACATGAGGATATAGATTACTTTTTGGATGAAATTGGCGAATACGATGTGCAAGAAGCTGAATTGATTGAAGACTTTGTAAGGTTTCAAAATTACTTGTTAATGTATGGAGTTGGATTTACTCTTAAAAACGCTGAGGAGGTGGAGGGATGAGTTATGATTTGGAAATCTTAGCGAAAATAGAAAACGGACAATATATCCGTATTGCTGAACCTAGATATAGTTCTCCGACCTACAATCTCGGTAAGATGTTCAGAATTGCTATGGATTGGGATTTTGACCAAGACACTACGTACACCATTGCTGATGTTTTAGATAACATTCAACGCGGTATCTCTGAATTAGAACGGTACCCTGAAAAGTATGTGCAGTATGAACCTGAAAATAGATGGGGAACAGTTAGCGGTGCATTGGAGGTTTTAAAGTCATTGAAAGAGTGTATTTTAGAACAAGATATTGACACGAAATATTTATATATGAGGTGGTAACATGAAACGACCAAACAGATACCCTTACACACGAAGTCAGTGGGTTGAAGAAACTGTTAATCACTATACATATAAAAGCGATATTTGCTATACAAGTCACATTTTAGAAAATAGACTTACTGGAGAAACTAAGAGCAAGGAGGTTGAGTGATGGGAGATATACGAATACTAGACGCTTGTTGTGGCAGTCGTATGTTTTGGTTTGATAAAAATGAGAGTCATACAACTTTCATGGATATTAGGCAAGAAATATTTGAGATACATGACAAAAAGGTCAACGTAGACCCTGATGTTATTGGTGATTTTCGTGACATGCCATTTGAAAATAATACTTTTAATTTGGTTGTTTTTGACCCACCTCATTTAAAATGGGCAGGTAAAAACTCAATCATGAAAGCTCAGTATGGCCAGCTGGATAAAGTTACCTGGTCGGAAGATTTAGCCAAGGGTTTTGAAGAATGTATGAGAGTTCTAAAAGTTGGAGGTACTCTAGTTTTTAAATGGTCTGATTGTCAAATCAACGTTAAAGAAATTCTTAAATCTGTACCTTTTAAACCATTATTTGGGCAACAAAGAGGTACTACGCATTGGATGACGTTTATGAAATTCGAGGAGGTCACAGATTGAAACGATTCATAGCAGTCTGGATTTTATTGTCTGCTGGATTGAATATCTGGCAGATGGACAGGATTCGAGATTTAGAAGAAAAGAAGCCAATGGTTATCTATAAGGCAGATAATCAAGGCGCTGAGATATTTGGTAAAGTCGTCGAGAAAGGACGGCACGGGAAGCTATACACAGTAACTATCAGAGATTATGGGATTTTTGTAGTTACTAGAGAGCAATACGATAAAGTAAAAGTTGGAGAGGAAGTGCTACTATGATAAGATTACGAGCGTAAGACAAAGAGGAGACTCTAAAGATACTCAATAGCTACTAGAACAAAAAAAGCCAAGGCACTCTCTGCCTCAGCTATAATCTCAATAATATTATTATATCACAAAGGAGACAGAGAGTGAACAAGGCTAAAGAGTTACTTGATGAACTACAGAATTTGGATGAAGAGATACAGAGTCGAATAGACGAGCTTGCTAATCTTGAAGCTAGTTTGCTTTCTAGCCCTAAAATAAGCATGGATAAGGTTCAAGGTGGTCAGAAGGTTCGATTAGATGAACGTTACATCGATATTTTTAGCATGCAAGATTCCTTGAAAGAGTACATGAAGCAAGCAACTGCTGAAGCTATCCAGCGCAGAATTGAGCTCAGTAAATTGATTGATAAAATGCCTAAGCCTGCAAGTCGAACAATTCTAAGGATGGTGTATATTCAGAAAGCAAACGTGTATGATATGATTGAATTTTTACGATGCAGCAAGACCACTTTTTACAAAAAGAAGAAAGATGCAATCCGTGAATTAGGTGTTGTAGTTGATAAAAGTGAACTAATGTGAACTAGGTTGAAGCGCACTGGTCTAACAATCGTGCTATTATAGTATCATCAAGAATTAAGGGTAAGGCAGTAAGCCTTCCCTGACATGGAGAGTTGGCAGAGTCAGGTTGAATGCGCCCGTTTGCTAGACGGGTGGTCGCCTATGTGCGGTCCGTGGGTTCAAATCCCACACTCTCCTTTGAGTATTTTGTGTCCTGAGTAGTAAAGCAGGGTAAGTTTTCGGACGAGTATTCACATGTTACTCATTAACTTATTAGAAGGTCGGCAGAAGCGACTGGACCTTGCATGATTGCGTAGCTACTTATATCCTAGGTAAGTTATAAGCTAGGCGGTTTGATTCCGCTAGAGGTTGTAAAGACTACAAAAAAATAAAAAAAGGAAAACTTTCAAATTGATTACTAATTAACACGCAAGGTAGTAGTCGTCTTGCATTTTTAGGGCTTAGCCTAGATAATCTGTGGTAACTCAGGAAAAGGATGTTTTTAAATCTATCAAACATCCTGCCAGAAATGGTCAATCTAAGCAATTTAATCTTAACTATTTCAGTTTTGGAATAGGTAGGCGAAGTTAAAGCAGAGAGATTCCAACGGCAAGGTGCTGAGGAAATGCAAACGTGGCAGTTTGGCTGTGAAACGAGTCTATAAGAGGAAAGAGGTGTTTGGTTCGAGGTGCAACAAGAGCTTAATACCATATCTTACAAAAATTGGGCGCCTCCCAAAAGTATGTAAGGTGAGTTGATTGTCCGCAAAACAATCGATAACAAGCAGGCGCTGTGCATTTTGTTCTTCAAAAGAGAATGAAACACATGGCGATGCGTGTCTGTGATAGATGAAAGATGATTTTTATATTTTAAAAGCTATTCAAGATAGAAAAAACTCAAAAAAAGCAAAAGTCATCGCCCGTCACAAACGAAAGTGTACTTCGGCAATTAGATTGCCTACTCAAGTCTCGCAAGGATGAGAGTAAAGTCAAAGAGTAAAGCAGCTTAGACTTTTAGCGGGGTCTTCGTTAATTGAAAAATGGCTTAGTAGTTTGTGATGTAAGGAGTGATTGGTCTAACCAATCGTGCATGAGTGATACAAGTAGGAATATTTGTGGACAAGATAATAAACTATAAGTTATCAAAAGTCACTCGTTTAAAGCAGTAGTCTCATGCTGGTTAATGGATATATGGTAGACGGATGATGTCACAGGTTCGAGTCCTGTCGTTCCAATCGCGATTTTAATTCGCAGTGAGAGGTCTTAAGAAGGTCGCACATAGTGTGGCTTTTTTTATTGTGAAAGGAGGTGATGGAAAATTGAATGAAAGACAAAGACGATTCGCAGATGAGTACATCATCTCAGGTAATGCTTATCAATCAGCTTTAAAAGCAGGGTATAGTGAGAAGTATGCTAAAGCAAGATCTTCTGAATTGTTGGATAATGTCGGAATTTCTGATTACATCAAAAATCGAATGGAGGAGTTGCAAGATGAAAAAATCTTAACTCAAAAACAAATTCTTGTGATGCTGTCAGAAATCGCGTCGGGACAAGCGAAAGAAACAACAGTAGTCACGACGAAAGTAGCTGAGTTGATGACTGATCCCGTGACTGGTAAGTCTGTAAAAGTCTACAATGAAATCCCTCAACTTGTCGAATACCCAACAAAGAACAGCGATAGGAATAAAGCTCTTGAATTGTTAGGTAAACGACATAAGATGTGGACAGACAAAGTAGAGGCAGACGTTTCTGGAACGGTGGTGTTTGCGAATGAGTCAGACATACCAGATTAAACAGAATGATATTGTTGTTGACCTACCTAAGACAGTAGGAGCTGGGTACGGACAATTCTGGCGTTCAAGAAATCTTTATCGTGTAGTCAAAGGTTCCCGTGGTTCGAAGAAGTCCAAGACAACCGCTTTGAATTATGTTATCCGTCTTTTGAAATATCCTTGGGCTAACTTGCTTGTTATTCGTAGATACTCGAATACAAATAAGCAATCGACCTATACGGATTTTAAGTGGGCGTGTAATGTATTAGGTGTGACTCATTTATTTAAATTTAACGAGTCTTTGCCCGAAATAACTATAAAAGCGACTGGGCAAAAGATTCTGTTCCGTGGTTTGGATGATGAACTAAAAATCACATCTATTACAGTTGACGTTGGTATTCTTTGTTGGGCATGGTTCGAGGAAGCGTATCAAATCGAAACTGAAGACAAGTTCAGTACAGTAGTCGAGTCAATCCGTGGTAGCTTAGACGTACCTGATTTCTTTAAACAGATCACAGTCACATTTAATCCGTGGAACGAGAGGCACTGGCTCAAACGTGTCTTTTTTGACGAAGAGACGAGACGGGCTGACACATTCGCTACTACGACTACTTATAAATGCAACGAGTGGCTGGATGAAGTCGATATCAAGCGTTATGAGGATTTGTATCATACGAATCCAAGACGGGCTAGAATCGTTTGTGATGGCGAATGGGGAGTTGCTGAAGGTTTAATCTATGAAAACGTGACTGTCAAGGAGTTCAATAAAGATGAATTATTACAAGATTCAGCTAATAAATTATGTATCGGACTTGACTTTGGTTTCACTCACGACCCAACTGCTTTGTGTTGTTCATTGATAAACGATACGACGAAAGAGATTTATGTCTTTGATGAGGCATATAAAGTCGGATTGATAACCAAAGAAGTTGCGAAGATGATAAAGGACAAAGGTTATCATCGTTCACAAATCATTGCCGATAGTTCTGAATTGCGACTGATTGAGGAACTAAGGTCAGAGCATGGTATAACTCGAATTAAAGAGAGTCGTAAAGGTAAGGATAGTATTATGGCAGGCGTGTCCAAATTACAAGGATACGCTATTTATGTGCATCCAGATTGTAAAAACATCATGGATGAATTTTATAGCTATTGTTATCAACAAGATAAAGAAGGCAATTGGTTGAACAAGCCAGAAGATAAAAATAACCACTTGATGGACGCTTTACGTTACAGCCTTCAATGTATAGAAGGTGGGAAAGCAACCGTCCGCAGACGTTCTGATTATGGTTTATAGAGAGGAAAGATATGTACCAATATTTAACCTATCCGCGGGATGGATATGATGAGGGTTCTTTGAAGAAAGACCTGATTTACAAATTGATAACGAAGCATAGCACTGAAGGCTCATATTTGAAGAAACTTAAAAGCTACTACTTGGGTGACCACGCTATCTTAAATCACAAGAGACGCAACGAGAACGCACCCAATTACAAGACGGTAGCTAATCATGCCAAGGATATCGCAGACACGGCTACAGGCTATTTTATGGGCAATCCTATCAAGTACAACAATACTGCTGAAGGTGATATCAATGCACTACTTACAGCTTTTGACGGCGCTGAGATTGACCAAGTGGATGCGCAGAACGCTTTGAATATGGCTATTTATGGTCGTGCTTATGAATACATCTATGCCAAAGAGGGATTGACTGAATTGGACTCAACTAGTATTGATCCAGAGAATACCTTCATGGTCTATGATGATAGCATTGAGCGTAAGCCATTGTTTGCGGTCTACTACTATCAAGTCAAGGATGATACGAAAGACACTACTAAGTACCAGGCAGAGGTCTTTACTGAGAATCTGCACTATCACATGATTCTGAGAAGTACAGATTCAGGAGCATCTCAGATTGAAGAGGCAACACCTCATAACCTCGGCCAAATCCCGATTATCGAGTATCGCAACAATCACTTTGCGATTGGCGACTACGAGCAACAGATTAGCTTGATTGATGCCTATAATTCCTTGATGGGTAACCGTGTCAATGACAAGGAGCAGGCAGTAGAGTCTATCCTTGTTTTGTATGGTACGCAGTTAGCAGACACGCCAGAAGATGCCAAGGTAGCGATGAAGATTCTTTCTGAAGAAGGTCTTTTGGAATTACCGGGCGATAGTGCAAGAGCCGAGTTCTTGAAAAACACCTTGGACGAAAGTGCTACTGAAATCTTGCGCACAGCTCTGAAAGAGGACATCTACACATTCAGCCATGTGCCTAATCTGACCGATGAGAATTTCGCAGGGAATACGTCGGGCGTAGCCATGGAATTCAAGCTGATGGGCCTTGAGATGATTACCAAGACCAAGGAAGCGAACTACAAGCGAGGTTTAAGACAGCGTATTGCGATTTTTGCTCATTACTTGGGTATGAAGCAGATTGCTTTAGAGTCTCATTCGATCGTTCCGCAGTTTAGCCGTGGTTTACCTAAGAACTTGTTGGAAATCTCTCAGATTGTGAATAACTTGGAAGGCAAAGTGACCAATAGACAGCTTATTTCTCTCTTGCCATTTGTGGAAGACCCTGACGCTGAGCTGGAAGCCTTGGAAGAAGAGAAAAAGAAGAACATGGAAGACATGCCGATGTTCAACCAAGACAACACGAAACCCGAAGATGAGGTAGCAGATGAAGAATCAGGAGTATTGGGAGAAGAGGAAAGCTAATCTGATTTACCAACAGATGGACAAGGCCGAAAAGCAGGCAGACCAGTTCGATAAGGTCTATCAGGAAGCTAAGACTTACTTGGATAAGGAAATCAATAAGATTTTCGATAAGTTCCAACGTGATTATGGTCTAAGCCAGGTAGATGCTAGACAAGTCTTGAAGAACATGAAAGACAAGAAAGACTTGAATGAACTTCGTAAGGTGCTTGAAGCAAGACCGAATGACCCGAACATCCAAAGGTTACTAGCTGACTTAGACAGCCCAGCTTATTCTTTCCGTATGAAGCGCTTAGAGCGTTTGAGCGACGATTTAGACCGTATGCGTGAATCTATCTATCATTCAGAGAAGACAGGCTCAGATGCCTTTTATAGCGATCTGATGAAGGATAGCTACTACAAGGCTACCTTTGACCTACAACAGCAGACAGGACTAGCATATGGCTTTTCTGGGCTTCCTGAGAGCGAGATTAAACATCTACAGTCTTTTAGTTGGGTAGGTGACGGAAGTACGTACTCAACAGACATCTGGAAGAATACAGGAAAGCTCACTTCAAGCATAAAAGATGAACTCCTCATGAGTCTCATGACAGGCAGAGATACACGAGAAACTGCACAAGCAATTGCTGAACGGTTCAATGTAGGTCAGAATGATGCAAGGCGTTTGGTTCGGACAGAATCAGCCTTTTTTCATAACCAAATGGAACTACTCAGCTATGAAGAAGCAGACATAGAGAAGTATATCTTTGTGGCCGTCTTAGACAAGCGTACATCACATATCTGCCAAGAGCACGATAATAAGATCTATGATAGGGATAAGGCTGTCCCTGGTGTCAATTGTCCGCCTATGCACCCTTGGTGTAGGTCTACTACTGTCGGATACGATGAGGACGCAAACTATAGCAAGCTCAAGCGCAGAGCAAGGAATCCAGTTACAGGTAAGACCGAGCTAGTACCTGCCGATATGACTTATAAAGAGTGGTATAGCAAGTATGTGGATGGTGTGGACGTTGTTAAGGAATCAAAAAATGGTATAAAAACATTTGACTTTTACCCGTTGACAGAGGATAATATAGGTGACAAAGAAAGAATATTAAATATCTCTAAAAGATTGAAGACAGTTTCAGAAGAGTATGAAAGAGAAACTGGTAAAAATATTTTAGAATTAGCTGCAAATAAAAAATTGACAGATCGTTCAAAACCGTATGATGATGAGAAGTCTAAATTTATAAGATTTTTATATAAACGAGTTGGCTATGATAGAAAACCGAATATTCTTAATAATATTGTTGGATTAGAGACCATATATCGTGGTGTAAGTGATAGTGAATCTGGAGAAATAAAATCAAAAACCTTAAAGGATAATTTCAGAAACGGGAAATTAGACCTAAGCGGTAGAGTGAAATCTGCCCATGGGCGTGGTTTGTATTTCGGAAGTCGTTTTGTTGCTGAGAGATATGCTAATAAAGGACCAAATCCACTACTAATAAAAGCTTTTTACGACCATTCCGATTTTAAATTTTTAACTGACGAACTTTATAAAAAAGAAAAGCATACTTGGTTGAAAAATTTAGACGATGATAATGAATTATATGAATATTACTATTTTTTGATGAGTCAAATAGGAATAAATGACTCTAATGCAGATGTTTTTGCTGTCCTGCATGGTTACGATGGTTATAAAGCAATGCATAATGATGGGTTGTATACAGTTGTTTATAACCGCAGTAAGTTAGGGGTGCTTAAAGATGATTAAAATTTCAATTAGTTTGTTGCTAGATGCGATTGAAGATAACATCAATGACGAAGAACTTCAATCTATCGATTTTGAGACTCATATTAGAAAAATTACAAAAGAATTCCAGGGAGAAAATGGTGAATTCTTAGTAAAAGAAGAAGCGTTTGAAGCACTCCCTTTGGACAGAGATAAAAAGGATAAAATCGTTGAGCAAATAAAACAAAATAGTCAAAATGTTTTCGAAGATGATTTTGATACCTTACTGCAATTATATTATTAAGCACCTAGAGAAATCTAAGTGCTTTTTTCGTGCCCAGAAAGGGAATTTTAATGAACAAGTACAAAAAATTGATAGAATTGATTGAAGATAACGGACTTGAGATACAATCGAAGAAATGTTATGATCCACAGAGTGCTTGGCATGGTGAGGAGTTATGGATTGTTGATAAGAAGAAACAAAATAAAATTTTTGATTTATCTGGTAATGGCTATTGTTTTGACGACAAATCGGTCGATAAAGCTATTGAAGAAGTTGAAAAGTATTTGTCTCTTAAAAACATGAATACGTTTGATGATTTCAAAAAATGGGTGAAAAAGAATGCTAAGCCTCAAAAATGAGGCTCAGAAAGGAGTAAAACATGTTCATTTGGGAATGGGTATCAATCGCTTTTGGGTGGTTGGTATTTTTGTTGTTAATCTTTATTATTCTGGCCGTAATCAGCGGAATAATTGAAAGTGTAAAGAAAGAATTGAAAAAATGAAAGTTAAAGAACTTTGTGAAGTGATAGATGAACAACAAAACATTTCAGTTTGCCACAATAACAAGGATTTGGGTGGAGGTTATCCATGCGATTTTTTGGATTGTGAATTGGTTGTAAAAAGAATTTCAGTGGTAGCTTGCGAAGTTATCCTTATAGAAACGTAAAAGAAAGGAACTAAAAATGGAAGATTGGAAAGAACGCTTTAAAAAAGAATACTACGAATTGAGAGAACGATTTCAGAAGTTAGACATGATGATTGGGAAATACGAAAAAGGGCAACTTGAGTTTGAACCTAAATGTCCGATTGATTTGTTAAAGAGACAACGTTCGGTTATGTGGGATTATCTTTCAACTCTAGAACAGCGTGCAAAAATTGAAGAAATTAAACTATAAAAATTAACCGCATCGAAATCGAGGCGGTTTTCTTATGCCCTAACCGTATGGAATCCCGTACGGTTTTTATATTGTCCAAACTGTACCGATGACATTAAAAGCTGTACTGTTCCGTCGCCGGACGTAAAACGAGATTATCGAGTGGCGACGTAATCGCTGGAGGACAATTATGTCAGAAGAAATCAATGCAACTGTATCTACTGAATCAACTGAGACTGTCGACACTCAAAAAAATGTTGATACGGTGCAGGAAGAAAAGCACGAACGAACTTTCACTCGTGCTGAAATCGGTAAGATGCTATCTGCCGAGCGCTCTAAATGGGAAGCTGAGCAAGAAGCCAAGGAAAACGAAGCTAAGAAACTTGCCAAGATGAACGCTGACGAGAAACAGAAGTATCAGTTAGACCAGCGTGAGCAAGAATTAGCTGACCGTGAAAAGGCTATTGCTCGTAAGGAATTGACCGCAGAAGCTAAAGCAATGCTAAGTGAACGTGACTTACCTGTTGAGTTAGTAAATGTAGTCGATTTGACAAGCGCAGAGACGGTATCGCAGTCTGTCGCTGTATTGCAGAAATCATGGGAGCAAGCCGTGCAAAAAGGCGTACAAGAAAAGCTAAAAGGCGGAGCCCCAATGAAACAAGCGCCAGTCGATAGCGACGGTATCACAAAAGAAGAATTTGCTCGTATGGGTTATCAGAGTCGAAATGAACTCTATCAAAAGAACCCAGAACTCTATAAGAAATTGAAAGGTTAAAATAAATGACAGCAGGACAAACTAAATTAGCCACTATGGTTAACCCAGAAGTGATGGCGGACATGGTTTCCGCTAAACTACCTAAATTGATTAAATTTACTCCACTCGCTTATGTGGAAACAGCACTCCAAGGACAACCAGGGAATACTCTAACAGTTCCAGCTTGGGAGTACGCAGGAGATGCGACTGAGGTTGGAGAAGGTCAAGCTATTTCTCCAGACCAATTGACTACTAAAAAGACCACTATGACCATCAAAAAGGCTGCTAAAGGTTATGAAATTACCGATGAAGCTCTTTTGTCAGGTCTTGGCGACCCACTAGGTCAAGCGACTTACCAGCTTGGTTTGGCTATTGCCAACAAGATTGATGATGATTTGGTAGCGGTGGCTAAGACTGCAACACAGCACGTTGCAGAAGCTCCAACAACAGGAGCAGCTCTTGATAAAGCACTTGCTATTTTTGACGATGAAGAAGACGCAAAATATGTAGCTCTTATCAATCCAGCAGATGCCATTGATTTGCGTGCTAACACTGTGAAAGAATGGATTTCAGGCACAGAAGTAGGAGCGAATACAGTTGTTTCTGGTACATTTGGAGAAACACGAGGTGTTCAAATTGTGCGTACTAAGAAAGTTGAAAAAGGTAAAGGCTTTATCGTCAAAGTCTCTCCTAGCCAGACTCAGACAGACGATGCCAACAAATATGGTGCGTTTGTTATCATGCTAAAACGTGATGTGGCTATCGAAACAGACCGTGACATCCTTAAAAAGACAACAGTCATCACTGGTGATGAACACTATGGTGTTTACCTATACGACCCTACACGAGTTGTAAAATTCGGTGAGTAAGAGGTGACGATATGAGCTTATTGCTACGACGTCATTATATCCAAGAGGAGCAGGCTAGCCAGTATTCTGATTTAGAGAATAAGACTCTAGAAGAGTTGAAGAATCTAGCTAAAGAAGCTGGCATAGCTGGCGCCTATAAGTTATCAAAAGCCGAAATTGTAGAGGTGTTGGAGGATTTAAAAAGTGAAATTTAAAATCAAACAAGATTTCTATGATTGGGAATCAAATGTGAAACGACTGGTAGGGGAGGAGCTTGAGATTACTGAGGAGCGTTATGTTAAGTTGGCTGGCAATTTTGCTAGCAATGGTGTCGCTATCTCAGATGTTCTTGAGGAAATTCTCCCTGAACCTGAGTTCTTAGAAGAGGATTGATATGTCTATAGAGTTGCTGAAGAAAATGACAGGCGAAGAAGATACTCAGCTTCTCATGTTGCTCCAAACGAGGGCTACAAATCTTATCTTATCAGAGACTAACCGCACATCTTTGACACCTGCTTTAAGTCTCTTAATACCTGAGGTTGCTATCGAGCTCCACAATCGCTCAGGAGCGGAAGGAGAGCATTCTAGAACCGAAGGTGGTATAGCAGTAGTCTACGGAGAAAACGGCCTGTCTACGGGTCTTTTACAGCGTATACGCATGCACAGACTAGCAAGGGTGGCAGGCCATGTTTTTGAAGCAGAGTAGACTGAAACCTTATCCAATGCGACGGTTTGAAAAAACTGTAACAGAGGAAGGTGTCTCAAAAGAAGGATATGCCAAGGAAGCTGAGACAGTCCGTCTTGAATTGTGGCCAGCTAGTAGTAAACTACAATCTGAATTGTATGGCGAGCGTGTCAATGATATTTTGAACGCAAATGCCAACAAGTCAGCTACGATCCAAGTGAAAGATGGTGTGTGTATCGATAGCCAAACGGAAGTGACTCACAGGGTTATCTCTAAAAAGGTCTACACACATCATCAAGTTTTGGAGTTAGAGCGTGTCAGGGCTACGAGGGGCAGATAGGCTCATAGCTAAATGTAGACGATTGGCTAGCAAAAAAACTGGCGAGGATATCGTCTTACGTGCGGTACACAATGCTACTATAAAAGTTGTCCAAGCTGATGCAAGAAGACTCGCACCAGCGAGAGATGGAGAGCTTATAATTAGTATCAAAACTAGAGCAAAAATGGACGGAGATAAGGCTATAGGTGAAGTTTACACCAACCTTAAATACGCTCCTTACGTTGAGTTTGGGACAGGGCCAATAGGACAAGCTAACCATTCGGGTATCTCTCCAGAGGTCAGCGTGACTTACAAGTCTAGTCCGTGGTATGTGCATGAAGACCAAATCAATGTAGGACCGTACCATTTTCAAAAAATTGGGGAGTTCTACAAGATGTATGGTCAACCTGCCCAGCCTTATCTTTATCCAGCTTTGAGAGACAATCAAGAGCGTGTGTCTAAGAATATTTCGAATTATGTCCGTAGAAAGATAAGAGAACAAATAAAATGATCAATATCAAGCCTGTTATTTATAAAGAATTGCAAAAGGTTGCAGATAATGTGACTGATACTTATCCTAGCGATTGGGAGACTTTCCCAGTCGTTATTTTTTTGGAAGAACAAAACAAGCCCGGTGAATGGTTTGATGACCAGGAACAAAAATCATCTATCCGCTATAAGGTGGATATCTTTGATGATACAAGCACCAGTGAGTTAGCTGTTAAAATCAATCAGATTTTTGAGTCTTTAGGTTTGAGAAGAACCGACTGCCAAGACGTGCCAGACCCGTCTCATTTGAGACACAAGGTCATGCGTTTTGAAGGTGTCGTTGACTTACACTCAGAGCTTGTTTTTCAATTTAGAATGGAGAATTAAACATGTTAGCAAATGGAATTACGCTTTCTTATAGCAAAACAAAAGGTAGCTATATTAAGCTTGTTGGATTGAAAGAAGTACCAGAATTTGGTATTGAACCTGAAAAAGTAGAGAATACTACTCTTGAAGATAAAGTTAAGAAGTATGAGTTCGGTATCGGTGATGCAGGGGAATTGGAATACAAATTCTCTTACAAGAACGACGGAGAAACTGCACCTTATCGTGTATTGCGTAAAGCGGCAGACAATAAGGAAAAACTCTTCTTTGAACAGACTTACCCAGATAACACGAAAGTGCATTTTGAAGGTCAAGTATCTGTTAAACTTGGCGGTGGCGGTGTCAATGCCGTTATCGAGTTCACCCTTAAAATTGCGTTGCAGTCAGAGTTGGAATTTACAGACGGTCTTGGAGGTTAATTAAATGGCACTACCTTACTCAATTTGGAAGATTAACGATGAGAAAGAGTTGAAACTACGACTTTCATCTCATCAAGCGGCAAAAGTTGAAGAAAAAATCGGTATGAACTTACTGAAAATTTTTATGCCTGAGGCTGGCGAAGAGTTTCCTTTGCCTCCTTTGAAAGTTGTATTGCTCTTGATTCATGGAGCCTTGCAAAAGTATGAGAATGGGTATTCTCTTGAGGATGTCTATGATTTATACGATGAATACGTGGATAACGGTGGAGACCAAACAACCTTCATGACAGAGGTTTTAATGCCGCTATTTGAAGTATCGGGTTTTACTCCACGAGGAAGCAAGGACAAGAAAACTTCCAAGAAGAAAATGACAGTAGTCGAGTAATCTTGACGGTAACGCAGATTATTGAGAGGCTTTATCCTATGTTTTTGGACATTGGGGGTAAGCCTCTTGATTTTTGGGATTTAACGGTGCTTGAAATCAGGGAAATGATTGAAAGCTACAACCGTGTTAAAACCCAAGAGCGTAAAGAAAAGATTATTGACTCATACAGACTGTCTCAGATGATTTCCAATCACGTTTCTTTATTGTTATCCAAAGATGCTAAGGTCTTTGAGTTCTGGGAGTATGCGCCTGAATTGTTTGTGGAAGAACAGCAAGCGGTAGAACAAGAACGACAAAGACAAGCACTTTTGTTGCATAAGCAACAGATGCGTGAATTTGCAGAAAGACACAATCGCAAAAGAAAGGAGGAAATGAATGGCAACTCTTGATGAATTGAAGGTCATGATTGACGCTGAGATAGCGCCTTTCAGGAAGAAGATGAAAGAAGTCGAGAATCAGGTCAAGGGGACATCTGACCAAGTGAAGAATGCCACTGCCAAAGTTCGTGAACAGTCGAACTCTATCGGTAGTGCGTTTGGCAAGCTAGCCAAGTTCGCTGGCTTTGCAATCCTTGGTAAGAAATTGCTTGATGTTGGGATGTATTCAGCGCAGACAGCTCTTGAAGTATCAGCGTCTATGAACCAAATCAAGCGACAGATGGGCGAGAGTTCGCAATCTTTCTTAAAATGGGTTAACGATAATGCCAACGCTATGAACATGGGTGTGGGTGAGGCTACCAACTACGGTGCAGTCTACTCAAACCTATTTTCTGGATTCATCAAAGATACCAACAAGTTAAGCGCCTATACTGCTAAGATGTTGCAGACCTCAGCAGTTGTTGCTGAAGGTTCAGGGCGCACGATTACAGACGTTATGGAGCGGATTCGCTCAGGTCTACTAGGGAACACCGAAGCAATTGAGGACCTGGGAATCAACGTCAATGTGGCTATGATTGAGTCTACTGAAGCTTTTAAGAAGTTCGCAAACGGACAGAGCTGGCAACAGTTGGACTACCAAACACAGCAACAAATCCGTCTTATGGCCATTTTGGAACAGGCTACAGCCAAGTATGGAGATACTTTATCCAACTCAGTCAACGGTAGTATCAGTCTCTTTAAGTCGCTGATGAAAGATAGTGCATTGAACCTAGGTAACGCTATGTTACCGATTATCAATGCGATCATGCCTGTCTTGAACTCTTTTGCTATGGTCTTGAAGAACGTGACTGCTAAACTTGCAGAGTTTATCGCTTTAATGTTCAACAAGAAAGCGACAGTTAAAGATGGTGTTGGTGGAGCAGTTGGAGACATGGGTAACGCCATGAAAGACGCTGCAGGCGGAGCAGGAGACCTTGCTGATGCAGTAGATGACGCTGGAGATTCAGCAGGAGGACTTGCTGACAATCTTGGAGACTCGGCCAAAAACGCTAAGAAGGCCGCTAAAGAGTTGCTAGGTCTTTTAGGATTTGATGAGATTAACATCTTGCAAAAACCAAAAGACGACGATGCAGGCGGTTCTGGCGGTGGAGGCGGAGGCAAAGGTGGAAAAGGAAAGGGAGGCGGTGGCGGACCTTTCAAAGACATCTTGCCAGAAGTCGAGTTGACCGACATGGACAACCAATTCAAGAGCATTTTCGATGGTCTTGGAGATAAGCTAAAAGGGTTGTTTGACTACTTTAAGAAGCTTGCAGACCTTTTAGGAAAAGGTTTTGCTCTATCCTTTAGATGGGATAGCCTAGATAGGCTTAAAAATGCGTTGAAAGGGATATGGCAGTCCATTAAAGACATTTTTGAAGACGGTACAGTATTAGCAGCGGCCGCAAGGTTCGGGGAAAAGCTAGCTTTTGCTTTAGGACAAACAACGGGCGCTATCGCTAACGTAATCATGGGAATTGCAGTCTTTATCGCTGAAAGTCTGAATAAATCACTTAATGAAACAAAATTAGATATCAAAGCATGGCTTATCCGTATGTTTGATATCGGTGGGGAGATTGCTGAAAGCGTAGGGAACATTGCTCAGAGCATTGGACAAATCTTCTACGATTCAATCACAAGCGAACCCGCAACGAACATGGGCGCAGGTTTAATCAGCGCCTTTACATACGCCTTTATGGGCGTTAAAGAAGTCACCGCTAAATATACAAGAGATATTATCGGTGCTATTGAAGAGACTATCACCGAAAATCAGGCTGGCATAACAGAAATGTTTACGGGTCTTTTTAAAGCCGTAGAGCCTATTGCTCAAGCTTTATCAAGCTCTATGAAGAAGCTTTTTGAAAGTGTTAATCAAGTATATGATGAGCATATAAAACCTTTGTTTGAATCAAGTTCTGCCTTGATGTCAGATGTAGTTGGTGCTTTTGTTAATGGGTGGAATGATAATATTCAACCTGTTCTTGAAAAGATAGGCCACGGTTTTGCTGATACAATTAAAAACCATATTGAACCAGCTTTAGAAAAAATAGGTGGCTTGATTGGAAGTTTTGCTGACTTTTCTAAAGCGATAAATGAAGTTTTCGGCCCAGTCATTTCCTTTATTGTAGAAAAGTTAACGGTTGTACTAGCCCCTGCAATTGAATACATAGGAGAAGTTTGGCGTGTTTTATTTAACACTATCTCTGATGTAATTGGTGGTATTGCTGATATTATCAAAGGGGTATTTGATGTACTTACAGGACTTTTAACTGGAGACGGCTCTAAAATCAAGGAAGGCTTCAAGACTATTTTTGAAGGCTTAAAAGATATCGTGGTTACTGTCTTTAAAGGTATTTATGATCTTGCTATAGGAGCATTGAAGTTTCTATGGGATGAAGCCGTGGCAATCTTTAAGAGCCTTTGGGATGCAATCGTAGGTATCTTTGGTGGTGTTGGCGCGTGGTTTGGTGAGAAGTTCCAAGAAGCATGGGATGCTATCGTTAACATCTTCAGTAATCTTGGCTCATGGTTCGGTGATAGATGGGCAGATGTGACTAATGCGTTAGCAGAGATTGGCTCATGGCTGGGAGAAAAATTTCAAGAGGGCTGGGACGCTATTGGAAATATATTTGGCAACTTAGGCTCTTGGTTTGGAGAAAAATGGACTGATGTTACCAATGCTCTTTCAGATGCAAATACTTGGTTAGGTGATAAATTCAAGCAAGGCTGGGATGCAATAAGCAATACATTTAGCAAGTTGGGTTCGTGGTTTGGTGACCGTTGGAACGAATCTAAAGACGCGCTTGCTGAAGCAAACACTTGGCTTGGCGATAAGTTCCAATCTGGTAGGGATAAAGTGAACTCAGCTTTTGAAAAAGTTGGCTCTTGGTTCGGTGACCGTTGGAATGATATCAAAGATGGAGTAAAAGAAGCTGATACATGGTTTGGCGAGAAATTTGAGAGTGCAAAAGAGAAAACTCAGAATCCTTTCCAAAAAATCGGTTCATGGTTTAGCGATAGATGGAAAGACATACAAGATGCCTTGAAAGAAATCCCCAACTGGTTTAAGAATCTGTTTAATGATGCAATGGATAATGCCAAAAACATCGTTAAAAGTGGTATCGATAAACTAAAAAGCTTCTTTAACTTTGATTGGAGCTTGCCAAAAATCAAACTCCCTCACTTTAATATATCTGGTAGCTTCAGCTTGATGCCTCCTAGAATCCCATCATTCTCTGTAGATTGGTATGCACGAGGTGGTGTATTCAATTCCCCTAGCATTATCGGGGTCGGAGAAGCTGGTCAAGAAGCGGTAATGCCTCTTGAACGGAATACAGGTTGGATTTCTATCTTGGCTCAAAAATTGGCTGAAAGAATGCCTGTTAACAATGCACCTACAGGTTATTCATTACCGGCTGGCGACATCGTTATCCAAATCGCAGGCCACGAGTTCGGACGGGTGGCCATCCAAGAAATCAACAAGGAACACGAACGAGCAGGTCAAACTTTGCTCAAGATTTAGGAGGTTAAATGGCACAATTGACAATCAATGGGGTGGCTGTGAAGCCTCCCAAATCTTTTCAAGTCGGTATTCAAGATATCGATGGAGAAACAGGGCGTAATGCCAATGGTGACATGGTGCGTGACCGTATCACGACTAAGCGCAAACTAGACTGTGAATGGGGCATGCTGACTCAAGAAGAAATGAGTCAGCTTTTAAATGCCGTGTCAGCAGTCTTTTTTGAGGTTTCATACCCTGACCCTGTTAAAGGTCAGACGACTGGGACTTTTTACGTCGGCGATAGGACGGCTCCTAGATATACCTTTACTGAGAAGTTTAAACCTTGGTCTGGCGCTAAATTTAATCTGATAGAGAGGTAAGAAAATGGACGCTTTAACCAGACGACAATTTGATAGAGCCATGTTTGCCAAGGAAAGGACGCTGGCTATCCGTGTTGGTGATTATGCTTCACGAGATATCAAAGAGGCTAGTTTTGAGTATGGCTATATCAAAGGTGATACGTACAAGCCCGGTGGAACGTGTGCTGGTAGCGGTAAGGTTACCTTTACCAGCATCATTACCACGTTCAATAAACTGGATATTCTACACCCTGAGATTGGTCTACTGGTTGGGGATACCTACCAGTGGGTCAAGATGGGGGAATACTTCATCAATGATATTGAGATTGACCGAAACCGAAACACAACCACGCTTGAACTCATAGACGGTATGTTTAAGCTCAATCGTGAGTATGTGACGGACTTACATTTCCCAGCTGAGGTACGAGAGGTTATTCAGGAAATCTGCCTAAAAACAGGCATTGAGTTAGCGAATGACTATTTCGGTATCAGCGCCATGCGTTACCATGTTGAGCAAGTTCCTGAAGGCAAGAAACTGTCCTTCAGGGATATGCTGAGCGCTATGACTCAGATGATTGGGATGTCTTGTTTCTTCAATCGAGAAGGGAAGATGGAAATCCGTGATTTGAATGAGTCAAACATCACGATTAACGCAGACAGTTACTTTCTACATGGTTTAACCAAGAGTGAGATTGAGTATCAGATAGCAGGTATCACTTGTAAGACGGACAAGAAGTCTCTAACAGTCGGTATGAAGACGGGTCGGTCTTTGGAACTAGACAATGTCTTCATGACCCAGAGCGCTTTAAACGACCTGTATTACAAACTGAAAAACCTAACTTACTATCCGTATAATCTCAACTACCAAGGGCATTTACTGCTTGAGGTTGGGCAGTGGGTAACCATTCAGACCAACAAGAAAGAAACCTTTAAAGTTCCTGTCTTAAGCCAGAGCTTTACTTTCAAAGGTGGTCTGAGAGGTCGTATCAGCGCAGACAGTAAGGCTGGAAACGATACTCAGTATTCTTACGAGGGTACGATTACCAAGCAGATTAAGCAACAAGATGGCATTGAAGCGAAAATCCAAGCGCAGATTGAAGCAGCAGACACAGCCTTTGATGCTGAGTTCAAAAAGCGTAAAAAAGAGATAGATGACGGTATCGAACTTGCCAAGGCTAAGGCCGAAGAAGTCAAGCAAGAACTGTCTGATACTATCAATCAGCGTTTCGACAGTTTTGACAACGGGCCATTTAAAGAAGCCAAGCGTAAGGCTGAGGAAGCCTTGAAAAACGCTGGCGCAAGTAGCTTACTCGCTCAAGAAGCGAAGCAGATTGGGTTGGATTCAATTGCTAGACTTGAAGCGTTTAAGTCACAGACTACGACCACTCAGACGGCTCTGTCGGGTGATTTGGATATCTTGAAACGGACCATCGCGAGTGATATTCTACCGAAACAAGAACAGGTTACAGTTGAGATTGCTAAGCAAGTTGAAGCACTTGTTCAGACAAAAAAAGAACTAGTTGGCGTGAAGTCAGCACAATCGACGTATGAAGAGACGACGACTCGCAGACTGTCAGAACTGACCAACTTGGCCAATGGTAAGGCCAGCAAGTCTGAGCTCACGCAAACAGCAGAGGAGCTGACCAGTAAGATAGCGAGTTTGCAGGTTGGTGGTCGGAATCTTTATGTTTTAAGCAAAAATAAGGATATCTCTCGAAGTAGCCACCTAACAGATTTGAAATTTGATATTTCATCTGGTGAAATTTCCTTCAGAGCAACGGGATTAGATCCGTATTTTGGTGAAGCCGCCATTCATCCAAAATCAGTAAGTGATCGAAATGGTGTTAGGATTCCTGTTATTTTGGGGAAAGCAATTTATGTGACGGTTTCAAATCCCATTTTTATCAAAAATTACATTTCATATTTTGATAAAAATGGGAATACTGTGAGATCTTATAAGTATTACAAAAGTAGCTCTTTTGTGATTTCTTCCAAAGAATTGGAAGGTGCTAACTTTATCACGATCCGCTTTGGCTGTGGAGGTTCTGATTTTGAAGTCGGAAGCGTTATAAAAACTAAAATCAAGGTTGAATATGGCACTATCCCAACTGACTGGAGTCCTGCTCCTGAAGATATAGAAGGTCAGATTTCAATTGTTGAATCCAATTTCAGGCAGCGCGCTGATGCACTAGACGCTGGTGTGAACCGTCTGACTGAAGGTCTCAGAACCAAAGCGGATATCAGCGCACTCAACGTGACTGCTGAGAATATCAGGCAGTCCGTGAAGAGTCTGGAAACAAACACGCAGAACAAGCTG
>ERZ1674239.64-NODE-64-length-39492-cov-30.333646_pt1 | contig 39492 bp, 52 predicted proteins | sample MGYA00581208_ERZ1674239 | MGnify/ENA primary metagenome ERZ1674239 (study PRJEB41354, sample SAMEA4873308) | human saliva metagenome | biome: human-associated habitat [ENVO:00009003]; feature: mouth environment [ENVO:08000002]; material: saliva material... | reverse complement strand
CCTATAACCCCTAACACGGGTTATAGGCTTTGACTAGCATATTTTACGCGGCGAATAATGAGAACTATCACCCCTCTTTGAAAGGACCACTCTCATGTCGAAGTACGCTTACTCCTTCGTTGCCGCCGCTACCCTCGCGATTGCAGCACCTGTATTCTACAACCTCGGCAGGATTGAACGCACTGTATTCTACAGCAAGACGTTCAACTACGCCTGCTACGGTAAGAACCAGATGCTCCGCAAGCTCTGCGTGGAGCTCATCAACAAGGACCTCAAGCTCACCATGAGCCTCCCCGACCTTGAAGAAAACTGAATCCTCAAGCCCCTATAACCCTAACACGGGTTATAGGCTTTGCTGGCATATTTTACGCGGCGAATAATGAGAACTAACCCTCTAGAAAGGACACAACCATGTCTACCAAGATCTCTATCCCCCAGGCTATTGCCGGCGGATTTGCCATCTTCTGCATCTCCTTCTCCATTGGTGCAAAGCTCCAGACGAAGTACCTTCGGTACCTCCTCAAGATCGCCAACACCTCTAAAGACGAAGCCGCACAGAAGCTCGCCGCTCGCCTTGTTCACGAGAGCTTGAACCTTAAGTTCATGCCCTACGACGAGGAAAAGTAACCTCAACCCTATAACCCCTAACACGGGTTATAGGCTTTGACTTCAAAATAGGAGCCACCATGCATACTTTGTTGATAATCCTAATCGCGATCGCGGCGCCGTGTTCCATATGGTCTGCAATTAACGCTCTCGCGATAATCGCAGAGCGCCAGAAGAACCCCGTGATCGGGCTCGTCGAAGAGCTCCGCAAAAAACACTCAAATACTAATGAGAACTAACCACTCAAGAAAGGATCTCACCATGTCCAACTCGAACGAACTCGAAGAGACCACCCCGAAGACCCCTCTTATGGACCGCATTAAGACGGTCGCCGAAAAGAGCGTCCCGGTTGCCAAGGTTGCTGCCTTGAGCTCCGTCGCTATCTTCTTTGGCGCTATGACCATCGCCGGTCTGCGAGCGTCCTCGGACTCCTCCGAAGACGAGTGACACTATCCTCTGAGAACTCTCTCAACCTATAACCCCTAACACGGGTTATAGGCTTTGACTAGCATATTTTACGCGGCGAATAATGAGAACTATCAACCCTCTTTGAAAGGAACCATCATGTTCTACGACATTCTCATCACCGCACTCGCCATCGCCCTCACTGCATATGTTTGGTATGTGATTGGTTTCGCACTCTGCCGCTTCGGCGTTGTTAACTTGCTCACCAAGGTTAGCATCCGAAACTGGCTCGTTCGCGAGATCGTCTTTACCATCATCAGTATCACGGTGGTGCCCATGTGTGCACTGTACCTGATTGTCACCAGTGCATGTGTCACCCTTGACCTCAACTGACTCTCACCCCTATACACCATACACGGTGTATAGGCTTCATTCTGAAAGGAAGCACAACCATGACCCTGCGAAAGATCTTCAACCTCTCTGAAGTCGACCTCAGCGTTCCCGAAGGATCGCTCATCTCGATCTCGGTTGCTCACTCTGCCCCTGTACGTCCGAACGCCCTTGAGACGACTGCTCTCGGGGCGCTTGTCAGCAAGCATATCGATGGCAATGTTGTCAAGCCTCTGCGTGTCGCGCCGTACAACTACGAGGACATCTATTTCACCGACGGATCCGGTGAACGACTCCTCATCTCTAGGGATGAGGCTGACAAGTCCGATGCGAAGTACGTGATTGTTCCGTTCCGGTTTGTCATGACTAGCCGTCGTCACGCGTTCGCAAAGAACATCGTCATTGTCGACAACACCGAGCTGCATGAGCCCTACATCCTCGTCGACTCCCTCGCGGTCGGATCCGATCCGAACTTCATTCCGATCGCAGCCACGTCCATCCTCGGCCTCGATCTCGCCGAGTACATCGCCAACCTCTGATCATCAATCAACCTCCATATTTCAAGAAAGAAGCACAACCATGTCCATCAAGAACACCATCAAGCTCGCCATGAACTGGATCAAGTCCAACCCTCAGATCCTTATCACGGGTCTCGGTATCGCAGCCTCCGTTGCGACCGCAATCACCTCCGGTAGGGCTCACGCCAAGGCTATCGCCGACGACAACGGCGTGTCCGACAACCTGCTCGACTTTGCCAAGCGCAACTGGATGACCTACATCCCCGCTGCCGCCAGCCTCGGTGTCACGATCTTCGCGATTGTCTCCCTCCACAACGTCACATACAAGAAGTACCAGGCTCTCGCCGCCGCGTACTCCATTTCTCAGATGAACGTGTCTGAGCTCCGCAAGAACGTGCTCGAGCAGGTCGAGGTCATCAAGAAGGGCGGCAAGTCCGCCGACAAGAAGGCTGCTGAGAAGAAGCTCCCCGAGGGCTCGATGGTCATTTTCGGTGATGAGGAGGTCCTGTGCAAGGACGCTATCACCGGACGTACCTTCCGCTCCACGGCTGAGAAGATCCGTGGATACTGCAACAACATCTCTGAGGACCTGCTGAACTTCGGCCCCTGCCCTCTGAACGACTTCTACGCTCAGATTCACATTGGCGAGACCGGTGTCGGCGATGAGCTTGGCTGGGATGGCGGCGTGACCATCAAGCCTGAGTTCCGTCCGGTTCTCCTGCCCTCTGGTTCACCCGCGATTGAGGTCGCTCTGACCCCCGCTCCTCAGCCGAACTGGTTCAAGATCGGTTGAAGAGCCGTGACCAAGGAGAATAAGGTCACTTTCACAGACGAGCCGATCGAGTATTCTGACCCTCCAGAATACTGGCCAAACACAAAAAACGGGAGTCCTAATGAGAACTAACCCTCAAGAAAGGACCCCTCCCATGTACACCTTCGGAATCATGCTTGGCTTCTTTGGCGTTTGCTGCGCCCTCGATCTCAACCGTGCCCGTAAGAAGACATACAAGAACTCCAAGAACTGAGACCCCCTCAACCTATAGCCCCTAACACGGGTTATAGGCTTTGTCCGAACTGAAAGGCAGTCACTACAATGGAAACCTTCGGATCCATTATCATGCTCATCATCATTCTCGCCTTCGTCACCTTCATGATGATTATCAACGCGATCACCAAGATCCTCGGCGGAGGTACTGGCAAGATCGCTGCTACCGGCTTTGTCGGCTTCCTCCTTCTTAAGACCTTCGGTCCGAAGCTTGAGAAGTACATCGAGGAGTACCGCAATCACCTGAACAAGTGACCACCCCCAAACTCAATATTTGGAAGGAATATCATGAATCGCACTATTGCGTCTATTGGCATTACCGCAGCTGTTATCTGCGGATCTGCAGCCCCTGCTCTCGCAGCGGACAACCCCATTGACGCCAAGATCACCTACATCTCCTCTGGCAGCTCTCAGGTGTCCTCGCCCGTCACAGTCAAGGGCGCCTGGTCTACCGAGAAGCTCGAGGTCGGACAGACCTTCAAGGTTACGTCTGACGTCATCAACTGGGCGTACGACTTCCCGTTCACCCTGGATTCCGGCGACAAGATCGGCTCCTGCAAGACCGATAAGGGTACCCTCACCTGCACGGTGGACAACGTCCCGGATTCGGTCGCCACTAAGACCGGTATTTCAGGCACGTGGTGGACCACCGCTCGCCTTCAGGAGTCTGTCGTTGGCAAGAAGTGGGGTGAGATCTCTATCGGAGGTCGGGCCTGGCCGTTTACTTTCGGCGACAAGGACTGGGATAGCGCCTGCGATAACGACTGCAACGGTGGTCACTACGAAGACGCGAAGCCTGAGAACTCGAAGTGGGGCTGGGTCAATCCCGATGGCTCCACTTCTTGGATGATCACTTGGATCGCCGAGCCCGGCGTCAAGTACACCATTCACGACGACTACACCAAACTGAGCGAATCGGTTAAGTGTGCCCGTGGGAATACTTGGGACCCGAATACTACGACCTATATTTCTGCGATCCGGGTGGACGACAAAACCATTGAATTCACCGCCCCCGATGGCGTCAAGGCTTGTGTCACTTACACCCCCGAGCCGATGACTACACCGGCTGGCGCTAAGACTGTGACAAACGTCGCTGTCGTGAATGGCACCAAGATCGAGCGTACGATCGAGGTCAAGGTCGATGGTGGAACTGATGGAGATGGAACTACGCCGACTCCGGCACCCTCTCCTTCTACGCCGACTCCGGCACCCTCTCCTTCTGCGTCCACTCCTGCTCCTGCGCCGCAGTCCGGAACGAGCACTCCTTCGGCTAAGCCATCTCCCTCTGAGACGCCCACCCCTTCGACCCGTCCCACAAAGACGGCCGAATCACCCAAGACCAGCGAGACCAAGCTCGCTAAGACCGGAACCTATGCGGGAGTTCTCGCGGTTCTGGTCCCCCTGATCGCTGCCGTCGGCACGATCACATACCTCGCTTCTCGAAAGGAAGACAACTGACATGCAGTCCATCAAGGTTAAGTACACCAACTTCTTCGGTGAGGAAACGGAGGAGAAGCTCCACTTCCACCTCTCCAAGGCTGAGCTCATGAATATGGAGCTCCAGCGGACTCCGCTCTCTGCCAAGATCGCCCTGATCAACGGCGGCGAGGCTTCCCCCATGGATGCCTACAAGCTGCTTCAGGAGTTCGTGGGCGCTGCCTATGGCGAACGCTCTGAGGACGGTACGCGATTCTTCAAGGATGAGCGTGCTACCAAGGCATTCCTTGCGTCTCCCGCATTCGACGCCCTTCTGGACAAGCTCAGCAACGATCCCAAGTTCTCGAACGGGTTCCTTGCCGGTCTCTTCCCGGATGACATCATGGGTAAGGCCAAGAAGCTGATCGAAGAGAACCCGGATGCTTCCCTCGAAGAACTCCGCAAGATCGCTGAGGCGAACTGATGTCGGACATCGTTCCCATCGAGCCTACTCGGCCCACTGAGGTCTCCCTCCCTGGCAACACTGACAAAGCCAAGGAGGGGGCCTCCCCCGAGAAGAAGGTTATTGCCAAGGCCAAGGTCCAGAAGAAGTCTGCCATCAAGACAGCTCTTCGGACCTTCTTCGCTCAGGATCTCCCAGAGATTGCTGAGCATCTTGTAATTGACGTGGCCATCCCGGCTGCTAAGAACGCCATCACCGACATGGTGACACAGGGCATTCAGCAGCTTCTTTATGGTGAAGTCGACCCGAGACGTCGTTCTACATCTGGGTACACGTCATATTCTAGTTCCTCTCGTTCCGATCGAGGTCGGGGCTCTTACGAATCGCGTCGATACGAACGTCGCGAACCGCGTCAGCCGAAGCCCACGAACGTTGAGGACCTTGTGTTCGATACTCGCGGCGACGCCGTTGACGTGATCGAATTCATTGCCGAACAGATTGAAGAATACGGTCAGGTCTCTGTCGCTGACCTGATGTCATCTGTCGGCATTCAGCCCCGATACACCGATGAGCGCTGGGGTTGGACAACAACCGATGCGTTCGAAATCCGACAGATCAGGGAAGGTTGGCTCGTCTCTGCCGACCGTCCCGAACCCCTCAAGTAACCTATTTGCTCAGAAAGGAGCATATTCAAATGTCTATCACCACAGCTTTCCACACGGGCATGGCTCGTATCTCGAAGCACGCCCCCACCATTCTCTCCGTTACCGCCTCTGCTGGTGTCGTCGCAACTGGTTATCTCGCATGGCGAGCCGGCACTCGATTCGAGGACTGCGAGGGCCGTGACTGGGATCGGCGCAAGGAATGCATCCGCAACGCAGACCAGATCGCTGATGAGGACGTCCACAAGATCGAGATGAAGAACCGCATTCTCTTCATCCTCGACACGGCCTACACCTGCGCGCCTGCCGCGATTGTCGGTGCTGCCACCATCACGATGATCTACTTCTCGAACTCGATTTCGAAGAAGCGTCTCGCGGCTGTTGGTGCTGCATACACTGCCCTCCAGACTGCGTTCGATGGTTACAAGAAGACCATGGTTGACGCGCTCGGTAAGGAGACTGTCGAGAAGATCACCCGTCCGAAGCTGCCCAACTACGAAAAGACCGCCGAGGAGATCCTCTCTTCCGACAACAAGTCTGATGCGGCCGACGTCGTCGACGCGGTCATTGCGTCTATTACAAACCTGTCTCCCTACGCGCGCATCATCACCGAGGAGTCCTCGAACTGCTGGGATGACAACGAGGATTACACCTCTGAGACTCTTGCTGCTGTTCAGCTGTGGGCGAATCGTCGTCTCGAGCGTAAGGGTCACCTCTTCCTGAACGAGGTCTACGATCAGCTCGGCCTGTCTCGCACTCGTGAAGGTGCAGTCGTCGGCTGGATCAAGAACTCTAAGGACGGCGACAACTACGTCTCGTTCGGAGACTACGACGCAAACACCTACCGAGTCCCGTCTGAAGACTACTCTCGCGTTGACACGAACTTCATTGTCGACTTCAATGTCGACGGAATGATCTGGGACAAGATCTGACATGATGTACACCCGATGGCTGATCCAGCGCGGGTGTCTCGAGAACTATTCGGAGCTTGCTTCGGTGTGGGATGAACTCGATTTCGTGTGGTATATTCCCGAGGACGAAGATAAAGCCATTCAGGCTCTTCGTATGAGGGACGAATACTGCTACGAAACGGGTATGCCCTCGCCGAGGCAAGCTCCGGCTTCGTTCCTTGAGGTCTTTGTGAGCATTACCGATACCCTGACTGCCATGCTGTATCAGGATCGGGAATCGTTCACGAAGTCCATTCTTCTGAACGTGGGCGCTCGTTCATATTCTGACGACGGGCGCCTACCTTCAGAGATCCATGAAGAGGCACTGAACATCGCCGAGCGCGTGATGTACCGGACCTACTCAAGGAACGGAACCGGCGGACTATTCCGTATACCGGGGGTGGATACTCTCGAGATGCCCATCACGACCCAAATGATTCAATGGGCCAACCTGTATGATCCGTATCACTAAAAAGGAGGCCACGGGAGGTGGACTTTTACACAATTGAATCTTCTCCTATGCGCGGTCTACCGGGAGTCATGGAGGCGGCACCCTGGTTCCGAAACACGAATTCTCGCGACATTATGTTACGCGACGGAGATTTTGTTGCAATCTGGAATCCCAATAAAAGTCTCTGGTCAAAGAATGAATTCGACGTTATCGATATAGTAGATAACGACGTTCGAAAATTCGTTGAGAACTCATCTCCGCAACAGATGGTCCCGAAGTTCTGCGCATCAGAACGAGATGGTGTCTGGAAGCGATATCGCCAATGGACCAAGAATATGGTTGATACAGACCATCCTCTTGACCGAATGCCAGTGTTCGCGGACACTCCAATTCGCCAAGAGGATCATGTTTCGTATCGTCTTCCATATTCGCTTGAGGAAGGGGTTCCGGTTAACTGGGCCAAACTCGTTGACACTCTGTACGACCCTTCGGAACGCCAGAAGATCGAATGGAGTATCGGTTCAGTTCTTACAGGCGACTGTCGAAAAATCGACAAGTTCCTGGTCTTCTATGGCGATCCGGGTTCTGGCAAATCAACGATTTTAAACGTGATGCAGAAGCTCTTTGGAGAATACAGCGTTGCGTTTGACTCAGAGTCGCTTGCTCAGCGAAGCAACTCTTTTGCTCTAGCAGCCTTTGTTGACGACCCGCTAGTGGCAATCGAACACGATGGTGACTTGAGTCGAATCGAGACAAACACCCGTCTGAATTCGATCATCTCGAACGAGATTCAACTCATCAATGAGAAATTCAAGAAACCTCGTTCGATGAGAATCACGACCACTCTCATCATGGCTTCGAACAACCCCGTCAAGATCACAGATGCAAACTCCGGTATTCCTAGGCGTTTACTTGATGTTTCACCATCGGGGAGACGTCTATCGATAGATGAGTACACCTGCGTTATGGACGGGGTATATCAGGAACTCGGAGTTATCGCCAAGCACTGCATCGATGTGTATCGTAGTCTGGGTCCGAACTATTACCGAAATTATCGGTCGCAAACTATGGTTTCAGAAACCAATCCCATTTACAACTTCGTCATGGAGATGTATGAAGATTGGGGGTCCGACGACAAAGTCACTCTCGCCAAGGCATATTCGGATTATAAGGATTATGCCGCTGAGACTGGGATCCAATATGTGGTACCAAGGTATCGGTTTAAAACTGAGCTTTCTCGATATTTTCGAGAATTCCGTGACCGGGTTATGATCGATGGTGTACATTATCGGAGTTTGTTCATAGGTTTTCGCAATGACAAGTTCGAAAGCTCCGAACTCACTCCAACTGTTGTGAAGGGTGAGTCATGGCTCACTCTGCAACAAGGAACCCCTTCAATATTTGACGAGCATTTCGCAGGCTGTAAGGCTCAGCTTTCGTCAAAGAATGGCACGCCTAAAAAGGCCTGGATGTATGTAGACACGGTTCTCCGTGATATCGCCCCCATCGACGAACACTACGTCCTCATGCCCGAGGAATATGTCTGCATTGACTTTGATCTGAAAGGAGACAATGGTGAAAAAGACCTCAATGCTAATCTTCGCGCTGCTTCTGCTTGGCCTCCGACGTATGCGGAAACGTCAAAAAGCGGTGGCGGCATCCACCTCATCTATCGATATCCTGTCGATAAGGATACCACTGCTGAATATTCGCCTGGAATTGAAATCAAACGATTCCGAGGGAACGCGTCTCTTCGGAGACGACTGTCCCTTCACAACGGGCGAGGTATCGAGGATTATCCGGGAGACCTCCCCACAAAGGCTGTCAAGATGATCAACAAGAAGCACGTTCAGGATGAGAATCACCTCAGGTCTCTCATTGCTAAAGCGCTCCGTAAAGAAGTGCATGCCAATACCGCGCCCAACGTAGATTTTATCAAGAGTGTTCTTGACGAGGCTTACGAGTCGGGGATCACATACGACGTTACTGACTCTCGTAACGCCGTCACATCTTTCGCCATGTCTTCGACAAACCAGTCGGATCGTTGCCTTAAGATGGTCCAGCAGATGCACTTCATGTCTGAGGACAAGGCTGAGGTCGCAGAGGAAGGAAACGGACGTATCGCGTTTTACGACGTCGAGGTCTTCCCGAATCTGTTTGTCATCTGCTATAAATTCCCCGGCGAGGAGGTTGTCCATTTCTGGACGAATCCTTCAGCCAAGTCCGTGAAGGCATTGTTTGATCTTCGGTTGATTGGATTCAACAACCGTAAGTACGACAATCACATCATGTATGCGGCGTCACTCGGATATTCGAACGCAGAGCTCTTCGAGATCTCTCAGCGTATCATCAACAATGAGAAGAACGCAACATTCCGCGAGGCATACAACCTCTCCTACACGGATATTTACGACTTCTCGACGAAGAAGCAGTCTCTCAAGAAGTGGGAGATTGAGCTCGGGATCAAGCACCAGGAGAACAATCTGCCTTGGGACCAGCCGGTTCCCGAGGGTCAGTGGGACGACGTTGTTGAATACTGCAAGAACGATGTCGAGGCCACTGAGCTGGTGTTCAACCATCTCGCTAGTGACTGGGGTGCTCGCAAGATCCTCGCAGAGCTCTCGGGTCTTAGTGTTAACGATACCACCAACCAGCACACATGTGCTCTGGTGTTTGGTAAGGAGCGTCGACCTGACAAGTCGAAGTTCGTTTACACAGACCTCAGCGAGATGTTCCCGGGATACACCTTTGACAAGTTCAAGGGTTCGTCATACCGAGGCGAAGATCCGGGGGAGGGTGGCTACGTATATTCGGAACCCGGATACTACGAGAACGTCGCCCTCCTCGATGTCGCGTCAATGCACCCAACATCTATCGAGCAGCTCAACCTGTTTGGTCCTTATACTCAGCGCTACAGCGAGCTCAAACAGGCTCGTGTGGCGATCAAGCATAAGGACATGGGCGCGTTGAGTAAGCTCTTTGATGGGCGTCTTGTCGAAATCGCGAAGAACTATGATCTTGATGAACTTGGCAAGGCTCTCAAGATTCCGATCAACTCAATGTATGGGCTGACGAGCGCTAAGTTCGACAACCCCGCATGGGATCCTCGGAATGTTGACAACATCGTTGCGAAGCGAGGAGCACTGTTCATGATCGACCTCAAACACTATGTGCAGGACGAACTCGGTCTGACGGTTGCCCACATCAAGACGGACTCCATCAAGATTCCCGGGGCCACTCCTGATGATATTCAGAAGGTGATGGAATTTGGGAAGCGGTATGGGTATGACTTCGAACACGAGGCCACTTACTCCAAGATGTGTCTTGTCAACAAGGCTGTGTACATTGCGAAGTATGAATCCCCTCACGAAGGCGAATGGACAGCTACTGGTAAGCAGTTCCAGGAGCCCTACGTATTCAAGAAGCTCTTCACCAAGGAGCCGATCGAATTCGAGGATTACGTCCAGACCAAACAGGTCAAGACAGCAATGTACCTACGGTTCCCAGATAGCGGGGATCACTTCGTCGGTAAGGTCGGATCGTTTGTTCCGATCAAGCCCGAACGAGGTGGTGCTGAGCTACTGCGGATGAACAGCGAAGGCGAGATCAAAGACGCCGTCGTTGGGACAAAGGGCTATCGCTGGAAGGAAGCAGAGATGGTCCGATTCATGCATCAGGAGCAGGACGTCGATACGTCTTACGCCGAGATGCTCGCCGATGAGGCGAAACAAGCGATTGAACAATTCGTCGATCTTGAAACACTATGCCGCTGAGAAAGGAAACAGTCATGGCATTCAACAACACCCCCTCCGATCTGGTTATTGAAGACGCTCGTCTGCTCTTCACGAACTTTGCCGGGTCTGCGACGCGCTTTAACCAGGATGGCGGTAAGCGCGAGTTCTCGGTCTCTATTCCGCTGAACCTCGTCGAGGATCTCGAGCGAGACGGCTGGAACGTCAAGTATCGCAAGAACCAGGATGGCGAGTTCGATCCCGAACGTCCTTACCTCGGGGTCAAGGTCTCGTACAAGTTCCGCGCTCCGGCCATCTGGCTGGTTGCCGGTGGACGCAAGCAACTGATGACCGAGGACACTGTCGGCACACTTGACAATATCACGATCAAGACTGCTGATGTGGTCATCCACCCGTCGGTGTATGACATCCGTGGTCAGAAGGGTATCTCCGCGTATGTGAAGGAGCTGTACGTCGTGATGGACGACGAGTCTGCTTCCTTCGCGGCTAAGTACGCGGATCTCGACTGATCATATTTTAAGGCGGGGGTGGGCTGTGAAAGGTCTGCCCCCGTCTTTGACGAAAGGAGCTATCATGTATAAAGAGTATGCCGACATCTGGACGGATGTACCTGGCTTTAACCATTACGAAGCCAATCGTCTGGGTACCATTCGTCGGAAGGACACCGGCGTAACCCTTCGGCCGTTCAAGCGTAGAGGGAACTCACGCTATGTTCGGCTGTACACAACTCCCGGTGAGGCTCGAGAACGTTCAGTCGCATCGGTGATCTGGGCTGCCTTCTACAAGAGGTGGCCCGACAGGGGTCTATACGTCTGTCATGCAGATGGAGACCTCGAGAACAATTCGCTCGATAACCTGTTCCTGGGGACTCGATCGGATGTCCGTAAAACACAGAGGCGTCGAGATGATCTCATCTGGGCGCAGCTACAAGAGGAAGGAGAACTGGTTCTATGAGTAACTGGTTCGAAACCATTGTTCCAAATGACCGTACATGGTCGACGGAAACCATCACACGCGAGAAGACGGTTACGAAGGGTGGTGCAGAGGATATCGCACGATATCTGAGTACGGTACTTGAGCGCACGAGTGATCCTGCTCTTGACGGCGACAACTTCACTGCGGTTGTCAATATCAAGAACGGCTTCATCCCGGCTAACGGTGACTACTCCGGATTCTCGATTCATATCGAGGGTATTGTCATGGGTGAACAGGTCAGTAAGACTATCAATGGTAGTAGCGACCCCGTGACCACGGAATACGTCTGGTATGTTCGCAAAATCGTTTTCTTTGTAAGTGGTCGATCCACTGCCGACCACACCAAGGAAACTGTGATCGATGCCGGCGACGACTGGATCATGCGCGCCATTACGCACGGCGATGATCCCGAACCCGGATTCGGAAAGGGCGCTAAGTATGGCTCGTGGTGGGCCAACAACGCTGAATTCAACCCGAAGATTACGAATGCTTCTCGGATTTCGATCAAGACCGCACTCAGGAAAGACCCTGGAACGGAGACACTCTAATGACACAGATCCCCGATAACATGAAGACATATCTCAAGACTGCTGGGGCTAAGTTCAACCGTGCCCCCAGTTCTGAGAAGGTTATTAACGCTGGCATCCTGGCTCTTGCGAAGCAAGCGGTTGGTAACGCCATCGTAGGCGACGAGCCGTACACTATTCGGATCAACTTCCAGAATGGTCGGATCGTCGGATCTGAGGCTCAGCCTCGTCTGTCTGTGGAACTTCTCGATGGGCGTGCGACTACGTCTACGATTGATGTCCCCAGGGAGAATGCCACGGTCTTCCTCGAACTCAAGAATCTTGTTGCTGAAGGGTACCAGCCAATCCTGAACGGTGACTCTTGGGTTGCTCGAGTTAAGATGGATGGTACTACCGTGAAGACCGTGTTCGTCAACCGCGATTTCAGCGAGGACGACCGGAAACTGATCGAGACGGCTCTCCTCCGAGGTTTTGCACCTCAGGTCGGCATGTGATACGAGATAGGAGATATTCAACATGGCATTCAAGACGATGATGGGTCCTGATACAAGTGTGACCAAGGAGACGTTTGACACTCCACCTCGAGATAACCCACCAGCCGATTTCGCACCTCTGGTGCTGACGGGATATGACGCGACCATTGACGGTGTGCATTCTTATATGAAGGACGGCTATTGGTATGTCGACTGGATGGAATGCACTTCGCTATTCGGACACACGACCATCAGCGCGATGAGTCCGTTCTCGTGGGAGTGGATTGCTCGTTGCTCGACTGAGGTAGGCTGGGTTCGCGAGAATGTTGAGTTCTACCCCGCGATCCCTGAAGAGGTCTGCGAGCGGTTGTTGTGTCTCCTATTCGATTACGATGACGAATAAACTATATTCGCATCAGGAAGAGGCCCTGAGGCTCCTGCACAATGGCAATGTCCTAGTCGGCGGTGTCGGCTCGGGTAAGTCACGTGTGGGGGCCTCATGGGCCCTTTCGAAGGTAGATGCAAAGAAGATCGTCGTGATAACCACTGCGCGGAAAAGGGACTCTCTCGAATGGGAGGGTGAGTTCGCTGCGCTTGGTGCTAATTGCGATGAGGTGACGATCGAGAGTTGGAACAATGTCTCGAAGTTTGCGGATTACCACGATCATGTGTTTATATTTGATGAGCAGCGTGTTGTTGGATCTGGTGCTTGGGTCAAGAGCTTTCTCAAGATATCGAAGCACAACCTGTGGATCCTACTAAGCGCTACTCCCGGGGATACCTGGCTTGACTATGTACCCCTGTTCATCGCGAATGGGTTCTACAAAAACAGGACCGCATTTTCGGAGCAACACATCGTCTGGGATCGGTTTGCGAAGTATCCTAAGGTAAAGCGATTCGTCAATACTGGTGTTCTCGAATCTCGCAGACGGCGCATCATCGTGCCGATGCCTGCTGAGAGGCATACGAGACGTAATCGAAAGGATATTTTCGTACCCTTCGATCGAGACGAATACGATCTGATTGTCAAGAAGCGGATGGATCCTTGGACGAAGGAACCGATTCGAAACGCTGCGGGAGTGTGTTATGCTCTCCGACGTAGTGTGAACTCTTCTGGCAACAGATTAGATCGGTTGCGCAAGATCGTTGCGAAGCGACACAGAGTGATCGTATTCTACAACTTCAACTATGAACGAGACGAGTTACTGAAACTCAAGGATGAATTCGTAGTAGCTGAGTGGAACGGTCATGCACACGAACCAATACCCGAGGGAGACTCTTGGGTATATTTGGTTCAATACACGGCTGGGGCTGAGGGATGGAACTGTGTCGAGACGGATACGGTTGTGTTCCACAGCCTCAACTACTCTTACAAGGTGTTGGAGCAGGCGGAAGGTCGGATCGACCGCATCAACACCCCATACACTGACTTGTGGTACTACTACTTCAAGTCGGAGTCTGGAATCGATTCCGCTATCTCAAAGGCGGTGGCTGAAAAGGCCACGTTCAACGAGCGCGTATTCGCTCACAATCTGTAAAGGAGCGCCATCATGGCACAGAATCTGGTAATGTTCGATCCCGCTGACAACGAGTGGTGTGTTATCTGTCGTATTGGGAGTATTGGAGATGCTCCTAAGGCCACCGTCGCATTCTACAAGACTCGAGATGAAGCAAACGAGGCCGCGGCAAGTCTGCGAGAGAAGATCGACAGCCCAGTCAATATTCAGATCTTCCAGTATTCGTACGCGAAGGATGAAATGGATATTTTGAAGCTGTTGCTGCTTGACGGTATTGATATCGCAATCAAGTATGTGGTCGGCTGATCATGGCTTGGTATAAAGACGTTTGGTGTCTATTGACGGTTGTCGAATTACCTGATGACGTCAAACCTCTTGTCGTGCTGAGCATTCATCGGACCAAAGGAGAAGCTCGAACACTTTCGAGTAGGCTGGTCAGAAACGGTCGTTGGCCGGCTACTACGCGTTTGATGAAGTACACGCGCTATATTCGTGACCTCAGGGAGGGCGATGTCCTCTGTTGTCACAAGATCAATATGATCCTGAACTATTTCGAAAGGGAGTTGGATAGCGATGCTATTCGGGAAGAAGTTTGAGAAGCTGATCCACCCTACATTTTCTCTTGAGGAGACTGGACGGGGAACACTTGCTAAGCTGACTGTGCTGGTAGACGATAGGAGGAACCCTCCTTACGAGACGCGTGTGTCATATATCATCAGCCCCGAATTATTCAAGAGGTTTGGATTGATGACGTATGCACACACCCACACTGCTCTTCTGAAGGAGATCTGCAATACGGATCTAAAGCCACCTGAGCCTTGTGAATGCAAATCCTCAGCATGGCGAGAGATGCATCCGAATGACGAGGTGGAATACTGGAGTACGCTTGACGGGCATACATACCCCAGGCCTCACACGAAGGGCTGCCCGAATAATCCCAAGAACAGGAAGACTGATGACTGATACCATTGTCTGTGGAATCGACCACCACCGCGAGTGGTTATTGCAAGTGATCGCATGCGACTGTGTTACGGGAACGCGCAGTGACTTCATGTGGTTCTTCAACACTCGGGCTGAGGCTGAGTCTCATCTCGAACAGCTTGATAATAAAGCGGGCAAGAACATGATTATCAAGATCGTTAAGGTTCGAGCGTTTGAACACCTTGAATTGGACTTCGAACCCATTGAAAAGGAGAACTGAAATGTTCGTTGTACAATTTGAATACGAAATTGTGGGTGAAGGATTTGTCGAATCTTGCGAAGGTTTTGACAAATTGAGTGAGGCTCGCGAATTTTGCTACAATGTGATCGATGAGCTTTTCGATGAGCTCGGAGAGGATGTCGAAATCGATGATGCCGCTGTTCGAGTTTGGTACACGGGCGACGGAGAGATCGCCGAGGACATTGAGAAGTAAGGAGACTGAAATGAACGCTGATTACTCGACTGATGTTATTGGACACCCTGAGCGGATGATCTACCGATTCTCGATCGTCGGATATTTGTTCGGACGAGAGTTGTGGAGGAAGACGTTCTTCTGCGACGACAAAGATCGTGGGGTTATCTACGCGGAGTGGTACCTCGAGAACCGCGTGGCGAGCATTGCTTGCGATCGATACCGGGTTGAGGTGTTTGACGGTGAGGATACTCGTAGCGTGCTTGGCGGACGGGCTCCTAAGAAGAAGGATCCTTGGAGGTCGGATGTTGCCGATATCATGAGGACGTACTCTCCTTGGGATACGACTTTCAAGGGTGCTGTCAATCAGGCTGGTTGGAAGGAACGTCACGGTGTATCACGCGTTCGTAGCGCGGCCATGCGAGTTGGCGTTGGAGCGGGAAGGCACTGAAATGGGCGACGATGTTCCGATGGTGAAAGTGGTCATTCGTGGGTTCTCAGGTGCTATGCAGATCGTTGAGCACTCGATGATGGTCAAGTCTCCTGCGATTGCATGGGAGTATGCTGCCGCATATTTCGGTACTGAGGCGGCTCATTCAGAGTGTGATCGGTACATGGTCGACACTTACTGGGTCTACTAGACCCCGATTTTGATGGGTGGGGGATCTCTTAAATAGGGTCCCCCGCTCGTCAAAAGAGACCGGGATTATCGTTTTTTGCCGTTTTTCGAGAGGGTGCTGGTACCCACTTAAGTGGGTTTGTGTTTCTGAGTGATTTGCCATTTTTGGCAAGTGGGTTTGTGTTTCTGAGTGGGTTTGCGCTTTTGGGGATGAAACTTCTTGACATTTTTGGCAAATTTGACGTTTTTGAAAAAGAAGTGTCAACCACTTTTTCGTTGGAATAGCAACGAAAAGTATATCTATTTGCCATTTGACGTTTTTTTTTATTAAATAAATAAATAAATAAATATATATATAATATAAAACCCCCTGATTTTTGACATTTGTCAAATCGGCCTCAAAACCGAGAATTTTACCAAATCTTTACCTAAGTGTTATCTCATCCGAGAAGCTGCTGCCACATCCTCAAAAATCTGGGGGACGCGGGTGACCTCTCTTACGAGAATTCTTCATCTAGGACTTTGGTCCTATATTCGTGTAAGTGGGTTTGTTCATCGGCAAAACACGTCCAGCATAATGGAGAGAATGAAGGAATCGACCATTGACCCACTTAAGTGGGTACCAGGTCTAGGACTAAAGTCCTATATGCTACTCTCCTTATACCGTTTACCGCACCCTCGAAAGGAGCCAACATGAGCGTGCGCGAGAACAAGTATCAGAGCGAGCTGATCAAGAAGCTCTCAACTCTATACCCACAGTCCATGATCCTGAAGAACGACCCGAATTATATTCAGGGCGTTCCGGATCTCCTGGTGCTCTGTGACGAGCGCTGGGCCATGCTTGAGGTCAAGGCTTCTGCTAAGTCCTCACACCGCCCCAACCAAGAGTACTACATCACTAAGCTCAATCACATGGGGTTCGCTCGTTTCATATATCCCGAGAACGAGGATGAAGTCCTCAGGGATCTCGACGAGTATTTCAGCCAGGCGTGACGTATGCAGTTTTACGACCATTACAATCTCGCCGGCAAGCACGCATTCCTAGGGGCCAGCAAATCGTCATGGCTCCGATACGATGAAGCGAAGCTACTGGAAACTTATAGCAAAGCACAAGCGGCTGCGCTTGGAACTCGCTTGCACGAATTAGCTGCAGAACATATTCAGTTGGGCCTACCATTCGGAGAGCCCGATGAACACGACCCGTTGATGTCAACAGTCGCGAAGTTCGTTAACGACGCAATCTCGTACAAGATGAGCCCAGAGACGGTACTATATTACAGCGAGTACGCCTTTGGGACTGCAGACGCTATATCCTTTGACGAGGATTCCGAATTCCTTCGTATTCATGATCTCAAGACCGGGGTCGGTCCAACTAAATTCGAGCAACTCGAAATTTACGCGGCCCTGTTCTGTCTTGAGTATGGCGTGCAACCAACCGTACAGATGCAACTCCGCATCTACCAACACGGCGAACCTCGAACCCATATTCCTGAGTCGGACGACATCCGGGATATTATGGGTCGGATTGTTCATTTCAGTGATATTCTCATGGAGAGCGACAATGACTGAAGATACTCTATCCCACTACGGCATTTTGCGGAAGTCTGGCCGTTATCCGTGGGGCTCGGGTAAAGACCCGTACCAGCGCTCGCGCGATTTCCAGGGCCTCGTCAAGGGGCTCGCGGATAAGGGTATGAGCGAAGCTGAGATCGCTAAGGGTCTCGGCATGACCACCACGGAGTTGAGGGCTACCAAGTCCATTGCTAAGCGTGAACGCCAGGCTGTTGAAATTGCCATGGTCCGGAAGCTCGATGCGAAGGGCATGTCCCAGGCAGCAATTGCTGACCGTATCGGCGTTTCGGCCTCGACCGTCCGCAACTACCTCAAGGATGACGCAGGCAAGACCTCGTCCAAGATCGAGGGCGTCGCGGATATTCTCAAGCGAGAAACTGACAAGCACCGTTATATTGATATCGGCAGCGGCACTGAGGTCTCGCTAGGCACCACCGCAACCACACTCAAGCTTGCCTCGGCCACTCTTGAGGCACAAGGGTACCAAGTTCAGGATATTAAGATCCGGCAGCTCGGTACCGACAACTACACCTCTACTCGAGTTCTTGTCGCCCCGGGCGTTCCCAAATCTGAGACCGTCCAGAATCTCGACAAGATCAACGTCGTCGGAGTCCGTACAGATCCCGACGGCCACAAGCTATCCCTCAAGCCGCCCGCGCCTCTCGACTCTAAGCGTGTCATGGTGCGATATTCTGAAGACGGCGGCACAAATATGGACGGCGTTATCGAGATTCGTCGAGGTCTGAAGGACCTCAACCTCGGCAAGTCCAACTATGCCCAGGTGCGCATTTCCGTTGACGGGACGCACTACCTCAAGGGCATGGCCATTTACGCGGACGACCTTCCCGCGGGAAAGGATATTCGGTTCAACACGAATAAATCCAAGAAGGTCCCCATGATTGGTGATGGCGACACGGTCCTCAAGAAAATGAAGACCGACCCGGACAACCCGTTCGGTGCGACCATTCGCCGGCAGATGGAATATATTGACAAAGACGGCAAGAAGAAGCTGTCCCCCGTCAATCTTGTGAATGAGGAAGGATCTTGGGGCAACTGGTCTAAGACCTTGTCCGCCCAGTTCCTCTCGAAGCAGGATATTTCCTTCGCCAAGCAGCAGCTGGATATTTCAACTGACGAAGCCAATAAGAAGTTCAGGGATATTATGGCCCTGACAAACCCCGTGCTTCGGAAGAAGGCCCTCCAGGATTTCGCCGATGGCTGCGACTCGGATGCTGTCCGTCTTCGCGCCGCTGCAGTTCCGGGCCAGGCATATCAGGTTCTGCTCCCTGTCACAAGCTTGAAGCCCACGGAGGTATATGCTCCGAACTTCAAGAATGGCAGCAAGGTCGCTCTCGTCCGATATCCTCACGGTGGTACGTTCGAGATTCCTATCCTTACCGTAAATAACGGTCATAAGGACGCCAGGAAGACCATTGGAGAGCTTGCCAGGGATGCCATTGGTATTCACCCGAACGTCGCTCAACGGCTCTCAGGAGCTGATTTTGACGGCGATACGGCCATGGTTATTCCGGTCACTCCACGGAGTCGTATTCGTTCGACGTCCCCTCTCAAAGGACTTGAAGGGTTCGACCCCTCTGCCGCATATCCTGGATATCCGGGGATGAAGGTTCTCAGTGAGACCGGCAAGCAGAAGCAGATGGGCATGGTCAGTAATCTTATTACCGACATGACTATCAAAGGTGCTACCGAAGCTGAGCTCGCCCGCGCAGTCCGTCACTCGATGGTGGTTATTGACGCGGCCAAGCACAAGCTTGACTACCGAACCTCCGCCGTTGACAATGGTATCGCTGAGCTCAAGAAGAAGTATCAGCCCGAGGGTGGTGTCTCCACTCTTATTTCTCGCGCCGCATCCGAGGTGGATATTCCAAAGCGGAAGCCCCGGTCCATGGCAAAGGGTGGGCCCATCGATCCCGTTACGGGTAAAAAGGTTTACGAGGAGACGGGTGAATCATATACAGTCACCCGTGAGTTCAAGACCAAGGACCCTCGTATCGAGACCCGCCTCCGTACATCGAAGGCGACCCGCATGGAATTAGTGGACGACGCGCGCAAGCTTTCATCGGGTACCCCCATGGAAGAACTGTACGCCCGCTATGCCAACGACATGAAGTCTCTTGCAAATACCGCCCGTCGGGAGATCGTGAATACCCCCACCCTGAAACGAGACCCGGGTTCTGCCAAGGAGTACGCCGATGAGGTAACCTCCCTAAAGGAGAAAGTCCGGGTGGCCCTCACGAATGCACCGCGGGAGCGTCAAGCTCAGCTCGTCGCCGGGGGTGTTGTCCGGGCAAAGGTCGAGGAGAATCCTGGTATGACCAAGGATGAACGTACTCGCCTTGAAAGCCAGGCACTCAAGGCCGCTCGAATCAGGACTGGTGCTTCCCGCAAGGAGGTCCAGTTCGACATCACCGATGCTGAATGGAAAGCCATCATGAATGGTGCTGTCAGTAACGCAATGATGGAGTCCATCGCTCGCTACGCCGATCCTGAGCGCTTGCACGAACTGTCCATGCCAAAGGAAAAGCCTGTACTTTCCGTCGGTGTTGTGGCTCGTGCTCGTGCCATGGCGAAGAACGGTGCGACCACCTCTGAGATCGCTGAGATGCTTGGCATCAGTACAAGCTCTGTGCTTGAAGCCGTGAAAGGAAACTGATTGAATCATGGCAACAATGTACCTTACAACTACTGACAATCCTTTCAGTCCAAAGACTGAGTTCGATCAGTGGTTGACATTCGACCTTCAGAAAGGTTACAACTCTTGCGGTCTCCTGGACCGTGTGACCAAAACCAGTGACATTCTAAGTGATGCACTAGTTGCTGACGATGTCGAAGAAGCGATTCAATGGATTCTAGATCATGATGTTACTGGAAAGAGAACTTTCGTGATCGAGTGAAACCAATTCAATTGGAGGGAATACCACGGTTCTCCCTCCATTGACCCCCCGGGGGGCTGTCATTTCTTGATGACCCCCCGCCCAAATCGCGCCCCACCTTCGAATTACCCCGGAGGTATATTTCGATTTGGGTTTTGGCTTGCCCCGGCCACTTAGTTCTCCGTGCCTGTTTCTTGCTCCTTTCCGGGCATGGGCTGGGGCAGGCGAAAACTCAGATCGAAGTATGCGAAAGGATGCGCGATGGTCAAAAAGAAGACCAAAACTCCTCGAACTCCCGAGGAAGCTGAACGATTGGCAATCAGTGCTGCTATGGAACTTGCAACTCAGCAGATTCTTGACGGTACCGCGAGCAATTCGATGATCATTCATTTCCTCAAGCTGGGTTCCAGTCGTGAAAGACTCGAGCAGGCTCGCCTTGAGGCAGATACGACTCTTGCTCGAGCCAAGGTTTCAGCACTTGAGTCGGCCGCTCGTACTGAGGAACTGGTTCAGGAAGCACTGGCTGCATTCAAGGTATATTCTGGAGATTCAGATGCGGAGCTATGACGAACTCAGCCACCTACACACATTTGAAGAACGTCTCGAGTATCTCTCACTCAATGGAGCATTTTTCGGCGAGACCTTCGGTGGATCCAGGTGGCTGAATCAGAGTTTCTACCAAAGCGATATTTGGCGAGAGGCTCGCACCCAAGTCATCGCGAGAGATCTTGGATGCGATCTCGGCCTTGAGGGATATGAGATTCACGACGGCATTGTCGTACATCACATCAATCCTCTCACACCTCGTCAGTGTGAGAATTTCGACCCATGCATGTGGGACACCAACAATCTCATATGCGTCAGTCGAGATACTCATAATGCAATCCACTACGGAACCAAGGCGTTGGCTCTTGATGACTTCGATCCGAGATCACCCGGCGATACAAAACTATGGTAGGAGGCTAAATGTCGATTCTACATGACACAAAGACCTACCTCGGGTTGATGGAGGACGACACTTCATTCGACAGCGAAGTTAAGGACGCCATTGACAATGCTTTGGCAACCGCAACTCAGCTAAACCGCGAAGTTGGCGACCTATCGTCCGAGGCAGATTACCCCACTACGACTCTTGGACGGATTCTACGACAGTATGTGAACTTCTCAGTTCGATTGATGTTTGATCCGCCGCAGACCTCATTCGCTATCAAGGCAGTCGAGGCTTTGCAGAAAGAGGCGGAGTGGCGACTGACCATTCAATGATGGGAGAAAACCATGAGCGAAGAAACTCTGTCTCACTACGGCGTCCTCGGCATGAAGTGGGGCGTCCGTAAGAAGACGGAAAGTTCCGGCGGAGTCGGACTTCGGTCCGTCGAAGAGAAGAAGAAGATCGGCGAAGCAGTCAATGCTGAGGCATTCCGAAAGGAACGCGCCAAGGCTGAGAAGGCTGCCGAGAAGGAACGCAAGAAGCACGAGTCTGAACTCAAGAAAGCCGCTAAGGCTGCCGCAGCTGCTGCTAAGAAGGCCGCCGCTGCTGCTAAGAAGGGCGCGAAGGCTGCTTCCCAAAAGCATTCTGCTAACAAGGCCGCTCGAGCTGAGAAGGCTGCTGAACGGGCTCGTAAGAAACTTGAGAATCAGAAGCTGAAGGAAGCTCGCAAGGCCGAAGCTGATCGCAAGAAGAAGCAGAAGGAAGCCGAGCGCGCTGAGAAGAAGGCCGCCAAGGAAGCCGAGAAGAAGCAGAAGGAACTCGAGAAGCAGAAGGTTCCTAAGGGAGGTATTCCAGCCGACCTTCGGAAGGAAGCTCCTCGACGTCTCTCTTCCACAGATCTGATCGAGCAGAACAAGCGACTCAATCTTGAGAAGCAGAACTATGAACTCAAGGAGAAGCTCCGCGAGTACGAGAATCAAAATAGGAGTGCTCTTGCCAAGACGGCAGATCTCTTCGTCGACGAGGCTCGAAAGAACCTGACGAAGTATGCTGCCCGGACGGCAACCGACATACTCACAGCAGCCCTCGACTCCAAGCTCAAGGGCACGGAGTATGAGGGTGTTGCCAAGATGGCTAAGGAATCATTCAACCTCGACGCAATCCTTAAGAACGCAACCGGTAAGAAGTAGGTATGGCGCTATCAAACACCGCTACACCTAAGTATTACGCCCAGTTCCGCGAAAAGGTCCTAGCTGGAGAGATTCCGGTATCACACACCATTGAGATGGAAATGAATCGGATTGACGACTTGATCGCCAACCCGAGGTACTTCTATGACGATGGCGCTATCGATGGATTCATCGCGTTCTGTGAAAATGAGATGACCCTTGTCGACGGTAGCGATCTAACCCTGCTCGATTCGTTCAAACTCTGGGCCGAGTCACTCCTTTCGTGGTTCTACTTCGAGAAGGTGACGAAGTTCGTTCCTGACGAAACTGGCCATAACGGTCGATATGTCCAGGTCGACGTTAAGCGACGCTTGGTCAACAAGCAATACCTTATCGTCGCGCGAGGTGCGGCCAAGTCCATGTACATGGCCTTTATCCACGCCTACTTCTTGACTATCGACCCCACTACAACTCACCAAATTGCCACGGCCCCCACCATGCCTCAGGCTGAAGAGACATTGTCCCCATTCAAGACCGCCATTACACGCAGTCGTGGACCTCTGTTTAAGTTCCTGTCGGCGGGAACTGTTCACGCAACAGTTGGTGCCAAGGCGAACAGATCTCTGCTCTGTCCGACCAAGAAGGGAATTGAGAACTTCTCGACAAACTCTCTTCTCGAGGTCCGACCCATGAACGTTGATAAGCTTCAGGGTTTGAGATCTAAAGTGAACACAATCGACGAATGGCTTTCTGGTGATGTTCGGCAGAACGTCATCTCTGCTCTCGAGCAGGGCGCGTCGAAACTCAACGACTGGGTCATCGTTGCGGTATCATCCGAGGGTACTGTCCGTAACGGCGTCGGCGATTCCATCAAAATGGAATTACTTTCGATCCTTAAGGGCGAGTACTACGATCCACACTCGTCGATCTGGTACTATCGGCTGGACGACGTGTCCGAGGTTGGGGATCCAAACATGTGGGTTAAGGCCCAACCCAACCTTGGTAAGACCGTGTCTTATGACACATACCAACGAGATGTCGCTAGGGCTGAGAATGTCCCGTCCGCAAGGAATGATATTCTGGCGAAACGATTCGGCATTCCATGTGAGGGATACACCTACTTCTTCAAGTACGAAGAAACGATCCCGCACAACCCACGAGAGTTCTGGCAAATGCCATGCGCCATGGGGGCGGACCTTTCTCAGGGTGATGACTTCTGTGCGTTCACGTTCTTGTTCCCGCTCTCCACTGGAGACTTCGGAGTCAAGACACGAGCGTACATTACCACCCGTACATTCGACAAGCTTCCAGCTGCCGGACGTGCGAAGTATGAGTCGTTCATCCGAGAAGGTTCACTCCAGGTCATGGACGGAACAATCCTTGACATGATCGAAGTCTACAACGATCTCGACGAATACATCTTGAGATCTGAGTATGACGTTCGAGCATTCGGGTATGATCCGTACAATGCCAGAGAGTTCGTTGAAAGATGGACGACAGACAACGGACCGTATGGGATCCATAAAGTCATTCAGGGCGCGCGAACTGAGTCAGTTCCGTTAGGTGAACTCAAGAGTTTGGCTGAGGATCGAAGGCTCATCTTCGATCAAGAGCTGTTCTCATGGGCCATGGGTAACACCATCACCCTCGAGGACACCAACGGCAACCGGAAGATCTTGAAGAAACGAATGGATCTCAAGATCGACTCAGTCGCTGCTCTGATGGATGCGTGGGTCGCATACAAACAGCAACTCGACGACTTCAACTAACGAGAGGAGGTAATATGGGTATTATGTCACGGTTGGCTCGGGCATGGAACGTGTTCGCGCACGATCGCCCAGATCGCTACAAGCATAGTAACTACAGCGAATACCGCCCAAGCTACCATTCTATCGGATCTACAAACCTGGTCCAAACACTATACAACAAGATTGCGTTGGACGTCGCGAACACTCCAATTCGCCATGTTAAGGTGGATCAAAATGGTAGGTATGACAGTGAGAAGGACTCTTCTCTGAACGAATGCTTGTCTCTGATGGCAAACATCGATCAGACCTCGAATGCTCTGATCTACGAGCTCGTCTATACGATGCTGGAAACTGGTAGCGCAGCTCTGGTTCCTGTTGATACAGACACCGCTCTGAACGAGGACGGGTCGTTTGACGTCCTTTCTCTTCGTGTTGGACGAATCGAGAGTTGGTACACTGACTCAGTCGATGTGAATTTGTATAACGATCGTAGCGGTAATCGAGAAACGATTCGTATCTCGAAGAACTCAGCGGCAATCGTATACAGTCCGCTCTACGATGTTACTGCTAGTAACAGCTCGTTGGCTAATCGACTCGCTCGAAAGCTCGATGCGCTCGACGCCATCGACAATTCAGCTCTCGGTAAGAAGTTGGATCTGATTATTCAGCTTCCATACTCAGTTCGAGGTGAATTGCGACAGCAGCAAGCTGAGACTCGACGTGAGGCGATTGAACAGCAGCTTCGGAATTCGGAGATCGGTGTCGCATATGTCGACGGAGCTGAGAAGATTACACAGCTTAACCGTCCAGTTGAGAATAATCTGCTCGATCAGGTGAAGTACCTTTCCGAGCAGCTTTACAACGCTCTTGGATTCACCGAGAGTGTGTTTAATGGTACGGCTGACGCCGAGACAAACCTGTCTTACTACAACCGGACTGTTAAGCCGATTCTCGATACAATCACGAAGTCGGCAACCATGGTCTTCTTGACTAAGACCGCTCGATCTCAGGGCCAGCGAATCATCTATGTGAGAGATCCGTTCGCGGCAACCTCGCTTGACAGTATCGCATCAATGGCCCAGACGTTCATCACCAACCAGGTCATGACGCCAAACGAGATCAGGTCGATCATCGGCTTGCCGCAGTCCACAGATCCCAAGGCGGATCAGTTGGCCAATCCGTATACGTCATCCGCAAACGCGGATCAACGGTCAAACAACGACCAGGAGGTTCAAAATGGCAGCGCCTAATGACGTCGCCGACTTCGACGGGTGGGCAACCGTCGCAGGTATCAAGTGCTCTGATGGGCGAGTTATCTCTCATCACGCATTTGAACAGAACGATGGGGCTGTCGTCCCTCTCGTCTGGCAGCACGGTCACGACAACGTGACTAACGTTCTCGGGCACGCCCAGCTCGAGAAGAAGGCTGAGGGTGTTTACGCCTACGGATTCTTCAACGGATCTCAGCAGGCAGAACACGCACGTGAACTGATCGAGCATGGCGATGTTACTGCTATGTCGATCTTCGCGAACAACCTCAAGCAGGACGGCAATGTTGTCAAGCATGGCAACATCGTCGAGGTGTCGCTTGTCCTTAAGGGCGCCAACCCTAAGGCGACGATCGAGAACGTCACCATGGCACACTCTGATGGAGAGGGTTACTCCGCGATCATCAAAATGGGTGACGGCGACGTGTCTCATGAAGACTTCGAGGGCTCCGAGGAATCGGACTCCGAAGATGAGTCCTCCAATGAGGACAAGACCATCGGTGAGATCCTTTCCACACTCACCGAAGAGCAGCTTGAGGCTGTGAATTACCTCATTGCTGCAGCCATCGATGGGGAGTCTGAAGACTCCGAAGAGACCAACGAAGAAACTGAGGAAGATATGAAACACAATGTCTTTGAGGGCGACAAGACCCCCGAGAACACGCTGTCTCACGCAGCTTTCGCTGAGCTGGTTGAGACTGCCAAGCGAAACAACACCACCCTTCTCGACGAGCTGAAGCACGCCGATTACGGTATCACGAACATTGGCTACCTCTTCCCGGATGCCAAGAGCATCACGGATGAGCCCATTACTATTGATCGTGATCAGTCTTGGGTTTCCGTCGTCATGAACGGAACCAAGCACTCTCCCTTCGCCCGCATTAAGTCGGTCCTCGCGGACATCCGTGATGACAAGGCCCGAGCCAAGGGTTATGCTACGAAGGCTCAGAAGAAGACCGAAGAGGTCATCAAGCTTCTGACCCGTACGACGTCTCCCACGACGATCTACAAGAAGCAGAAGCTCGATCGCGACGACATCGTTGACATTACTGACTTCAACGTAGTTTCTTGGCTCAAGAACGAGATGAAGGGTAAGCTCAACGAGGAAATCGCTCGAGCTATTCTCATCGGCGATGGTCGACGGATCACTGATCCCGACCGCGTCGACGACGAGGCCATCCGTCCGATCCTTAAGGAGAATGACCTCTATGCAATTCACAAGTCGCTCGAGTCGAACACTACCGACGAGACTCTTGTGGACGACATCGTCCTGGCATCGGCCGATCTTGAGGGCTCCGGCACTCCGACGCTCTTCATTGCGAAGAAGCGCCTGATCAAGCTGCTTCTCCTGAAGGACAAGAACGGTCGTCGTCTGTACGAGACCGAGGCGTCCCTTGCGGGTGCTCTTGGCGTCTCCAAGATCGTTACGGTCCCCCAGTTCGAGAGCCTGGATCACGAGATTAATGGCGTTAACCACGAGCTTTTGGCTATCGTGGTCGACCTGCACGACTACACCATTGGTTCGAATGCCGGTGCGGAACTCGGTATGGCCGAGTCCTTCGACATCGACTTCAACCAGTACAAGTACCTGATGGAGACCCGTCTTTCGGGCTCTCTGACGGCACCGTACTCGGCCCTGACGATCTCGCGCAAGAAGGCGTGATCTTATGTCGAGGTTTAGCGGCAAGCTAGGCTTCGTGATGACGCGTGAGACGGAGGAAGGTGTTTGGCTCGAAGACTTTGTTGAACTTCCAGTTAAGGGGACTATTCGTAGTCTCTATGTCAGGAATGACAACTCGTCTTCTGCCAACACCAACCTACGTCTCACCAATGAGATCAGTATCCTGATGGACACGAAGATCAAAACCTACCTTGAGACTCTGAAATATGTAGTGTGGAAGGGTTCAAAATGGGAGGTACAGTCCATCGGCGTGAACTACCCACGGCTGACCATCAATCTAGGCGGTCTGTATGCGCACGTATAGAGACCTCCTTCACTTACTTCAGCAAGCGGTCCAGCACAACCGGGTATATTTCCAGCCTCCAGAGAATCTGAAGATTGGATACCCGGCGGTTGTCTTCCACTTGTCGAAGATAGAAATTGACCGTGCTTCCGACGTACCATACAAGGGTGCTAAGGAATACTCGGTCACTCTCATCACCAAGGATCCAGAGCCAGACGTGATCGACGAAATCCTCAAGATCCCGTATTCGTCTTTGGATACGACATACATCTCTGACGGAATGAACCATTTCGTCTTCACGGTTTACCTTTAAGGAGGGTATCCTATGGCACAGATCAAATGGGACGAAGAGGGCTCCCATTTCTATCACACTGGTGTTAGCAAGGGCGTTCTGTTCCCCTTCGACAACGCTCAGAACCGCTATGGCACAGGCGTTGCGTGGAACGGTCTTAAGACCGTCACGGAAACTCCTGAGGGCGACGAGTCCTCGGATATCTACGCAGACAACCTGAAGTACCTGACCCTGATGTCGGCTCCGTCGTTCAAGTTCACGATCGAGGCATACACATACCCCGACGAGTTCGCCGTCTGTGACGGTACATCACAGATGGTTAAGGGTGTCAACCTCGGTCAGCAGCCGCGTACGCGCTTCGCGTTCTCCTATTGCACGAAGCTTGGTAACGACACCAAGGGTGATGCTTACGGCGAACTGCTGCACATCATCTATGGTGCGACAGCGGCTCCTTCCGAGCGTGCGTACAACACGGTCTCTGACTCTCCCGAGGCGATTTCCTTCTCCTGGGAGTGCTCGACTGTTCCTGTCCAGGTGGAGGGCTTCCAGCCGGTCTCCGTCATCACTGTCGACTCTTCGAAGCTCGAGACGGCGAAATACAAGAAGCTCACCGACAAGCTGTATGGCGTTGGCGGCGCTGGTGGTGCTGCTGCCCCGACGCTGATCATGCCTAACGAGCTGCGTACGCTTCTGACGTGATTTCGCTCACGCTTGAGTTTGGGGGAGAGGAGCGGTTTGACGAGCGTAGTAATACGTTTGTTACGCTGGAGCCGTTTACAATTACTCTTACGCATACCCTGTCTGCGGTGGCTGAGTGGGAATCCGTTTACAAGCGGTCATTCCTGGAAACCCCACCACAGACTGGCGAAGAGTTAGTGTACTACATCCAGTGTATGTCGGACCGCCCTCTCCCTCGAGATTTCGTCAAACGGATCGACCGATCCGTTCAGGTCAAAATAGCAGACTATTTGTCTGACAATGCTACGGCGACAGTTCTATGGAACCCGCCTTCAAACGGTGGCCCGCGAGACACGATGACAAGTGAATTGATCTACTGGTATATGACTCAGCTGGGCATCCCATTTGAGGCTGACAAGTGGAACTTGAATCGGCTACTTACGCTGATTCGTCTCGCCGCAGCCAAGCAGAACAACCAAAAGCCGGACGCACGGGCTTCAGCAGCTCAACGTGCGGCCATGAACCAAGCCCGTAGGGCTAGAACAGGGAGTAGAGGATGATTGATATTCCCGCTGATGCACAGGTCCCAGCAGGGCCTGACCCGCATGAGGACCGAGACCGACCGATTTACGAAGGGAAGTAAGGTATGAGCAAGATTGACGATGTTTTGTCGCATGCCACTTACCGCCTCGGCTACTATGCTCCGGACGATCCTGAGCCAGGTTCTGAGGCTGGTCGATGGCTCGCCAAGAGTATGAACCAGCCTTGGCTTGCTGGCCCGTCTGAAGACATCTGGTGGTGTATGGCCTTCGTCAGTATGTGTTTCGACATGGCTGGCGAGATCGACGCAATCGGTGGCTACAGCTACAACACCGACGTCACCAAGTCTCGAATGGACAAGGTCGACATCGAAGACGCGCAGCGCGGAGACGTTGTGCTCTTCGACTGGGATCGCGATGGCCTGACCGACCACGTCGGTATTGTCGAGGCAAACCTCGGCGACGGCTGGCTTCAGACCATTGAGGGTAACACTTCTCCCTCGAACGCAGGCTCTCAGTCTGCTGGCAATGGTGTCTACCGCCGTCAGCGTTCCTACGGAATCGACTGTGTTCTTCGGCCCAAGTGGTCCGACGCAGACACCGAGGAAGATTCGGACGGTGCAGACAGCCTGACTGACAAGTGGTGGGGTAGTGCGACGACCTACGCTCTCCAGGCATCCATGGATCTTCCGGCTAACGGCTGGATCGAGGACCAGGACGAGGACAACGAGGACTACTTCCCGCGAGCTGGTACTGGCTGGATTTGGAACACCAGCACTTATGACGGTTCCGACACCATCGCAGAGCTTCAGCGTCGTCTCGACATTGAGGCCGATGGTATCGCCGGACCGGATACAGTGTCTGCGCTCCAGCAGCACCTGCGAAACCGCGGACACGAGCTCGATGTCGATGGCTACTGTGGCTACCGAACCGTCGAGTGTCTCCAGTACGAGCTTGTTAACGGCACGCTCTGGGGCTGATCAAGAAAGGAGGGCCGTCATGATCGAGATGAAGTTCGACGCCGAGTTTGACATGTCAAAATGGTTGACACAAGTCAAGAACAAGAAGCTTCGTGACGTACTGGCAACCGCTGGTACTCGAGGCGTGGCGGCCCTCCAGGCCAACACCCCGGTTGGTACCGGGAAGACCGCTGCTTCTTGGCAGTACAAAGTCAAGGAGACCAAGCGAGGCGTTAAGATCGTTTGGTATAACACAAACATTGTGTCCAAGGTTCCTATTGCGATCATCTTGCAATACGGACATGGGACACGTCAAGGTGGCTACGTCCAGGGTAGGGACTACATTAACCCTGCTATGAAGCCTATCTTCGACGAAATCGACCGAATGGTTGGGAGGGCCATCAATGGGTAAGAGTATCGAGAATAAGGTCGTCTCCCTGGAGCTCGACGATTCGAAGTTCACAAGCCGTGTTGACGGCGTTCTCCACAATGTTGATCGACTGAAGTCAGGAATGAACTTCAAGCAGTCGACCGACGGTCTCGACAATGTCGGGAAGGCAGCTCAGGATGCTTCCAAGCAGATGGGCGGTATTGCGGATGGTGTTAAGAACATCAACACATCCGTTGTCAACAATTCTACGACCGCTGCTGCTGCTACAGCTAATGTTGGTGCAGCCGCGAAGATTTCGTCGACTAATTTTTCCATGCTCGCGGGCGCTGCTTCCGTGGCCATGGGTAACATCGCATCCAAGGCCTTAATGGCCGGCGGATCGGTGCTTTCCTCGTTCACGTTCGGACCTATCATGGACGGTTTCCGCGAATACGAGAACCAGCTTAACGCAGTTCAGACTATTCAGGCAAACACGTTCAGCAAGGGTGAGACCACTGCGACGATCAACGCAGCTCTCGACGAACTGAACGCTTACGCGGACCGAACCATCTACTCGTTCACCGAGATGACACGCAATATCGGTATGTTCACATCTGCGGGTGTCGGGCTGAAGGATTCGGTTGCCGCGATTAAGGGTCTGTCGAACGTTGCAGCAATGTCTGGCTCAACTTCTGAGCAAGCCGCAACGGCAATGTATCAGCTGTCTCAGGCGCTTTCGACAGGCTCTGTAAAACTTCAAGACTGGAACTCTATCGTGAACGCCGGTATGGGCGGCGAGCAGTTCCAGGAAGCACTTAAGCGTACGGCACGTACCTATGGTGTCGAAGTCGACAAGATGATCGACAAGGCCGGGTCGTTCCGTAACTCGCTTAAGGACGGATGGCTTACATCCGAGATCATGATCGAGACCCTGACCCAGTACACGGGTGATTTGTCTCGCGAACAGCTGTTGAGTGCCGGTTACACGGAGCAGCAGGCTGATGAAATTATGAAGTTGGCGGAAACAGCCAACGACGCTGCTACGAAGGTCAAGACTTTCTCACAGCTGATTGACACAACGGCCGAAGCTCTCGGCTCGGGATGGGCTTCCATCTTCCGAACGATCTTCGGCGACTTCGAACGAGCTCGTACCATGTGGACTGCTGTGTCCGACGTGGTCAACGGAGGCATTGGAACTTTCTTCGATGCGCTTCAGGGCATTCTCGACCGCTGGGACGAACTCGGTGGTTGGGAGGAATGGTGGTATGGTCTCGGTGAACTCTGGACTGATATCGCCAAACCCCTTAAGGCCATCGGCGAGGGATTCTTTAGCGCGTTCCAGGGAGATGCTGGCAAGGCTCTGTACGACTTCTCGTACTACTTCCGTCATTCGATCTCCCAGTGGTTGATGATGTCTGACGACTTCGCCAACAACCTCGGCAAGGTCTTCAAAATGGCAGGCGAACTGATCTCGCCAGTTCTTGAGGTCCTCATCGGGTTTGCGTCAGCGATTGTCCAGATTGGTGTGGCCGCATTCAAGATCGGCATGATCCTGGCTGGCATCTTCATCAAGCCGATGATCCTGATCGCCGCGAAGGTCGGTGACATCATCTCCGTCTTCAGTGACTGGTTTGGTCAGATGCTTGGTGGGACCGACATCCTCGGAGGCCTATCTAAGGTCCTCGACTGGATTGTTGACAAGTTCCAGAAGCTTGCTGACTGGATGTACGCAATTGCGGATGTCACGATCACCCCGATCTTCGACGGACTCAAGGTTGTCATCGAGGCTGTGCTTAAGCCGCTTGGTGAATTCATCGAGACTGTCAAGAAGGCAACTTACAACGTCTTCAAGCCTTTCGGCGATGCGGTCTCGAATGTTTTCGGTGCGATCTTCGGTTTTGCTTCTGGAACCGGCGGTCCGATGGAGAAGATCAAGTCCGCTTTCGGCGGGTTCGGGACTGGGTTTCTCGAGAACATGACCAAGCTCGCGGATGCTATTGGACCCAAGTGGTCTGAGAAGGTCAAAGCTTTCTCTGATTCGATTCTCCCAATCAGCGAGACCATCGGCAAGCACCTTGGTGGAGCTGTCGAGAGCGCTGGTAAGGGGATTAAGAAGTTCTGGGACGATGCGTCGCCTAGAATGGCTGAGGCCTGGTCTGAATCCATCAAGAAGATGAAAGATGTCATCTCGGACGCTGGCAAGGCCTTCGGTCGAGCCGGTGACACCATGGCTAAGACCTTTGCACCTCAGGTGAAGGCGGCCAAGGAGTTTGGTATAGATCTGTATAATGTCTTCGCTAACATCGATACGCATCTGAACAACAACACCTTCTTGTCGTCAATCGGCGATAGCTTCAAGACCATGATGGAGTCGTTCGGTCCTTTCGGATCTCTGATCAACGGCGTCATCGATCTGTTCGGAAAGCTCGGGGATCTGACCAAGTCTATATTTGGCGGGTTCGGCGACGAGACGAATGGTGCAGCGAGCGGTCTGTCTACCTTCGGGAAGGCAGCCTCCGATGCATTCGACACTCTTGGTGTTGTCGGCGGGACTATCTACACCGCGGCGACTGGTATCGTCGAGTTCTGTGCTTCTGTCGTCGAGGCAATCGCGAATCTGATCGACTGGCTCATTAAGGGTATTGATCAGATCAAGAAGTTCGCTTCCGAGTCTCAGGCGTTCGACTCATTCAAGAAGAATGTCGGAAAGGCATTTGACAACGCCGGATCGATGATCCAGACTTTCTGGTCTGGTCTCGGATCCAGCCTCAAGGATCTGTCGATCTCTGATCTCTTGAGCGGAATTCTGCTCGGAGGCGGCCTTGGTATGGGCTTTAAGACCCTTCAGACTATGCTGGGTCAGTTCACGAAGGTCACTGATTCGTTCAGCGGAATGTTTGACAAGTTCGGCAAGATTGGTGACTCCATTTCTGGGGTCTTCAATTCGATGACTAGTGCTCTGAAATCCATGCAGGAAGTCATTAAGGCTAAGGCCCTTCGCGAAATTGCGATTAGCGTCGGTATTCTTGCTGGCTCGCTGTTCATCCTTGCGATGATCCCTGCGCCTCGACTCATTCAGGGTGCTGTGGCGATCGGTGTCTTAGCCAAGATCCTGTTGATCGCTCTGACTCAGATTTCTGAGATGAAGATCAACAAGATGCAGATCGCCGGTGTCATTGGCGCTGTTATGGCGTTGTCCATCGCGATCCTGTTGATGTCGATCTCGGTTGGCATCCTTGGGTCCATGAAGTTGAGCACTGTCGCACAGGGTATCGGGGCTGTCATGGTACTGGTGCTTGGTATGACAACTGCTGCGAAACTTCTGTCTAAGGATTCCAAGACGATGATCCAGGGCGTCGGAACCATGATTCTCATGGCAGCAGCAATCAACATGCTGGTAATTCCGATTATCGCGCTGGGCTTGCTCCCTATCAAGGTTATTGCTCAGGGAGTCATCGCTGTCGGAGTTCTTATGGGAATTCTGGTTGGCTTCGTTCTGCTCATGAACAAGGCCGCTAGTGATCTCGGCAAAATGGCAGCCATTTCACTGATGATGGTATCGTTTGCATTCTCGATTCAGATGCTCGTGGCTGCCGTCGCAGTAATGGGCTACATGGACATGAATAAACTATTCCAAGGAATAGTCGGATTGTCCGCAGTAATCCTGTTGCTAGTGTCTATCGCGAACCTAATGCCAGCAACTGCCATTGTTGGAGCTGGGTCTTTGATCTTAACCGCAATCGCAATGAACATTGCAGTCGGGGCGATCGTACAGATGGCAGACCATAGTTGGGGCGAGATTCTCAGCTCGATGGGTAAACTGATACTTGTCGTCGCGGCCATCGTTGCAGTGGCGTACGCAGCTGAAGGCGCTTTGATCGGTATCGCTTCGTTGACGATACTGGCATTCGCCGTAAATCTGTTCGCAAGTGCTCTAAGTAACGTAGCGGGTCTTAGTTGGGACGCTCTTAGTAATGGTCTTTTGGCAATCGGGGTCGGACTAGGCATTCTGATTGCCGCGGGGTATCTCGCCATTGGAGCTGCCCCCGGTCTAATTGCCCTGGCAGTTGCAATCGGTGTGCTCGGTCTAGTTGTGATTGGCATCATAGGAGCGATCATAATTCTGGTTGCAATATTGACTACGTTCATATCGGTTGTCGCGCTAGCAGGACCGACTATTGCCGCGGGTATTACCGCTATCGCAGCGGGTATTGCGGCGGCAGCAGCGATCATCGCAGCAGCGGCACCAGCTATCCAGGCAGCGTTGATCGGTGTCTTCACCGCTTTTGAGAATTCTGCACCAGCATTCGGTAACGCCGTCACGGCTCTAATTCGGTCGCTCATCCCGGCTGTGAATGAATTGATTATCTTGGCTGGCGTTGCCATTAGGCAGTTTATCAGTCAGATTTATCAAATCATCAAGCAGAAGATGCCAGAACTTGTTCAGATCGTCGTACTCACGATCTCCGGTATTCTGGAGGCTCTTCGCAATGTCTGGCCCGAGTTCTTGAAAACGATCCTTGATATGTTGGGGCAGTTCTTCTTGGCAATTGGCGAGAACATTCCAAAGTTCTCTGCGGCATTCCAGTTGATTCTGACTGGATTCATCGATCTGATCAAGGCGAACGTACCCTTGATTATCGAGGCCTTCCTGGCACTGATACAAGCTATGCTCGATGGTCTCGCAACTAAGATCCCTGATCTGATGAAGTCTGGCGCGAACCTCATCGCCGCGATGATCAATGGTATTGCAGCACAGTCTGTGATTATCATCAATGCTGCTTGGGATGCTGTCATTACGTTCATCAATGGATTTGCTGATGCGATCGATCAGAAGGGACCGGAGCTTCAAGCCGCGGTCAACAAGCTGATCTCGGCCATCATCCGATTCATCAAGAACGGTCTGACTGGCATGGCCAATACATTCGCGCCGCATGCAAGTTCCATCGGACGCAACATCATCAACGGTGTTATCAACGGCGTGTCTAGCGCTGCTGGAGCTCTTTACAACAAGCTGAGCAATGTTGCCTCAAGTGCTCTTAGCTCGTTTAAGAGTACTCTGGGTATTCACTCGCCTTCGCGTGTATTCGCGACCGCGGCTGGATTCATCGTTGCGGGTATTGTTCAGGGTATCGACAAGAACCAGGATGACGCAGTTGACGCAGTGTCTGGTCTGGGTAGTGAAATGGTCAACGCCATGAGCAACCTTGACACCGATTGGAATCTTGTCATCAAGCCGACTGTTGACCTCTCTGAGGTGAATGGTCTGCAAGATCTCACGATGAATGACCTTAGTGCGAATGTTGTTGGAACATCAGTTCAAAATGGCAGTCAAACAGCGCAGGAGATTCGGGCTCTTCGAGACGAACTGCGCAACAACCAGAAGCCGATGGTCTTCAACCAATACAACGAATCGCCAAAGGCGCTCGATCTCAACGACCTATACCGTCAAACTGAGCGCCAACTCGAACGAATGAAGAGGGTTTAAACACCATGGCCTACTCGATGATTACTCTAAAGCCGTCTGGCGGTCCATCATGGGTGCAACTATTGAATAAAGTAGACAACGGGTGGGTTGCTCAGATTTTGAACGGGTCGTTCGGGAATAATAAGGACTATAACTTTACGGGGAACGTCGTAACTACGACTACCGATAAACCTATCGACATCAACATACGTCTGACGCCTGCTGTCCCTATTCCCGAACGACCTGCTCGATATTTTCTCGATTTTCTATCGTCTGAAAAAGATATCTCGGTTGAGCTTCGTGATGACTCCATCATGGCACCGACAATAACATACAAACAAAATGAGGTAAACACTTATACACCGCCAACCCTTGCTTTAAACCGGAAAGTTTATTGGAAACAAGACTGTGTTGTCCGTGAAGTCAAATACAACTACAGCGATAATCCTGCCACAATTGAATTCACGATAAGCACCAAAACACCAGTCTTGGACGGTCCTACATTCGATATCTACGTGGGTCTGGGAAACCAAAATTGGAGACAAGCGACTGACGACGCTCTCTTTTTGCTCAACAATCCGTCGTTTAAAATTGGTTATGTCGATGTGGAAACTTTGTCAATTGGTCTGCCTCCAGTTGGGAAGAGTTCGTATCAAATTTTCAATGGTGGATTGACACATTTCAAGGCGAAAATGGTGGGTAACTCGACCACTAATAATGGCTTCTTCACTATGACGAGATATATTGATGGTCGACGGAGTTTCAAGATCACGGGTGGTTATGACGACACCGCGTCGCTGTGCTATTCAAGTGTCGCTTTCCCCATGACGCCACTCGAAGATGTGAAAACGTTCTTAACAACTTTGAGAGAACCGGCTAAATTCAATGTGGCTGGCTACGGACCGTGTTATGTCAAAATGGGTCTACGAATGGTTAGGAAGAGTCTCTAAAAATGCCTAATATGGTTCAGATACTCGGAGACCGGTCGATGGGTAGTTTTATATCATACCCGGTTTTCGATATGCTGATTAAAGAACGATTGTACACTTCGTCGATGACGTTCCGAACTAAGGGCGTGTTTCCGTTTCCTCCGGGACGCTTAGTGTGTTGTATGGATTCGACCGGTACCCCTTTCATCATCGAAGAAATCTCATACGATTCAGATGGCGTTAGCGAGGTTCAGTGTACATCGGTTTGGGAAGCGCTAAAGCGAAAGAGTAAGGGCGGATATTATCGAAAATTTGCCGACATCAAACCCTGGGCGTCAAAGATCGACCCGATCGAAATTTTGAACTACTCCATCACCGTCATGAACGAGGACAAAAACAGATGGTTTCCGTTCTGGCTTAGATACGCTGTATCAGGTACTGTATATGGGTTTGAAATCGATTTTGATCCGTCTACAAGTATTTACGACGACGTCTATGCGGCCGCCCTGTATAACCAATTATTCCTGTCGGCGTACATACGCCAAACACCCGATATTCCACAGAATATCGACGTTGTACTAGTAGTCACGTCGCTGAATTATACTAACGTGCCCCCAGTCGATATGGGATCGCTGAGTGGTATCCACACCCGAGTAACCAGACGTCTTCCAACTAACCCCACACACTGGTACATCGGAAAAACCAGCGATTACGGCTTCTGGCAAATGGCATCCCGCGGTCGAATTCGCACCTGGTACGAGAATCGTGCTTACATGCAGGAAACGACTGACTGGACGGGACCGTACCGATATGAAGCCTGCATAAACGGCGACGAAAAACGAGAATGGGGGCAAATCACCGAAGAAATTCGATGCGAGCCTCTAAAATCCGTAGAAGTCGAAATCGACGAGGTCCCGTACGATACATTCCAACTAGTCGGTATCGGATATCCGGTTAAATGTTCGATTATGGGCGTGCTCATTAGCGGGTACGTTATCGAACGAAACATCAGCGGTGGCGACAAGACAAACTATTCGATCAAGATCCAACCAGATCGATTCTATGAAAATGGCGAGGAGGTAACCGATAAGTGGATCTAACAAAGATTGCCGAAATGGCGAATCCAGCCGTGACAGCATTGCTCGGTAGCTCCGGAATCTGGATGTGGATTAAGACAAAGACTGACCACAGCAACTCAGAAGATAGACTACTGCTGGCAGTTGCTAGGAATCAGCTCGTTGAGCAAGGTCACAAATACCTAAAGCGCGGATACATCACGATGGACGAGTATGAAGAATACGAAGACCATTACAAGTTGTATTCCGATCTGGGTGGAAACGGCCTAGCTCGACGCATATTCGAACAGGTAGACGATCTACCTATGATGCCTAACGAAAGGAAGAACTGATGAACAATCAGACCTACGATATTCTCAAGCGCGTGGCGCTTATCGTCATCCCCGCGCTCGCGACGTTTGTCAACGCCGTGGGTATGGTCTGGGGCGTCCCGTACACCAACGAGGCAACCGCGACGATCACCGCATTCGGCGTCTTCCTCGGGGCTGCTCTTGGGGTATCTTCCAAGAACTACGAGCCCGAGACTCACGGCAACCTCGTGGTGACGAAGCATGATGACGTCTATGCGGACTTCGCGGCTGAGCCTGCGAACCTAAAGGACGGCGACACTATCGTCCTGAAGGTGTCCAAGCCTGAGGCATAATAAAAACGTTCGGCATAGTGAGTACTACCCACTCTACACGAAAGGACTCACCATGTCTAACGTCGAACGCCTCTACGAACCTGAGGACCTCGAGAACGAGGTGCTTAACTGGCTCGGTGGAGAGGACCCGTCGACCGGTGAGTACACCACTGCTGTTGGTAACCTCGAACGACTGCACAAGCTCGTTAAGGATAATGACCTTAAAGAGAAGCTTATGCCTTCGTCCGAGACCATTGCTAACGGCGTGGTGTACTTGCTCGGTCTTATGGCGGTCCTCAACTACGAGCAGACCCACGTTCTTGCCTCAAAGGCATTTTCGATGCTGAAGTTCCGTAAGTAGAACTGCTCGAAGTCTATAACCCTAAAATCTAGGATTATAGACTTTTTCCTTGCCATATATTTTACGTCGCAGGTTACCTAACTTTTCTGGATAACTGAATATTCAGCTTATAACCCCAAAACACGGGTTATAGGCTTTAACTAACACAAACTAACACAAACTTTACACAACTAATAATGAGAACTATCAACCCTCTTTGAAAGGAACCATCATGTTCAACGCACTCACCATCACTGTCTGCATCCTCCTCACCCTCTCTTTCGCCTACAACATCTGGCTCGCCTATGTTGCTGACCGCTACGAGACCACCATCAAGAAGGTGGCCGCCTCGTACTGGCACGCATACCGCGACCTCGCTGAAGGCGACTCCAAGGCTGAGGTGCTGGACAACCTCATGCGTGACATCGATCACGACCTCAATGACTGAAACCCTCAACCCCTATAACCCCTAACACGGGTTATAGGCTTTGACTAGCATATTTTACGCGGCGAA
>ERZ1674239.53-NODE-53-length-43468-cov-4.631884_pt1 | contig 43468 bp, 51 predicted proteins | sample MGYA00581208_ERZ1674239 | MGnify/ENA primary metagenome ERZ1674239 (study PRJEB41354, sample SAMEA4873308) | human saliva metagenome | biome: human-associated habitat [ENVO:00009003]; feature: mouth environment [ENVO:08000002]; material: saliva material... | reverse complement strand
GAAGTTTTTTCTCTATGATCAGGACTAGATTATTCCTGATTTCATAATAGAAAAAGCGATAATCACATGACTATCGCAATTTGATATTAAGGTAAGGCTAGATGGTCGGGAATTTCCATCATATCCGACTTATACCAACGTATAAGGAGCAGGCGCCCTTTCCTGCGTTATTAGCCTATACATATTTTATCATTTTTTATTTAAATGTAAAATGTTAAATCTCTTTTTCTTCCCCATTCTTTCTAATTCTCTTGTGGTTATTCTTCTTGCTGACTTTACACGGTTTTTAATTTTTCCGTTTTTTCTATATTTATCAAACGCAATAGCAACCAAATTTTTATCATCACCCGCTATATGCTTTATAAGAAGTATTGTGTTTTTATCTTTTTCATCAGTAACTAAAATATCAGGATTTTTCACCGTCTTTTTTAAGTTTGAAAATATAAACTCTTTATCATTGCCATGCCGTTCGACAATATGCAACCATTGTGATGCTGAAATGTCTACTTCGCTATCTGTAATGTCTATATGTTCCTTTATTTTCAAAAACGCCTTACTATTTATCACCGTAAGCCTTTTAAACGCATCGCTTGCAAATGGCTTTTGCTGTTCTATGCTTTTCTTGATGCTATCAGGCTTGATGTTATTGGGCTTTTTTATCTGAATGCTTGCACCTCTGCCGCCCATACGTTACTTCCTCTTCTTCTTTGGTTTAACTTGTGCATACTGTCCCTCGTCTGCATTTATCCACGCAACGTCATTGATGCTTACTTCTCTTTCGTGTACAGTTCCACCACCGGCATAGTCTTCAGCCATCATGCGACTTGTGCTAACGAAAGTGCCTTGTTCTATGTTATGTGATGAATAAATCTTGATTTTGCCCGTTTTGAGCGCTTTTTCTGCATCTTCCATCGTAAAATCAGGATAAACCATGTTTTCGTCAGAATCTAATTGTGTTTTAAATGCTTCCTCTGCTGTCAAAATGTCATTCATGCTTCTAATTCCTGTGTGATAATCATCTGTCATAGGGTTATGCTTCTTGATAATTTCTAATTGTTCAACTTTTCTACTTCCACCAGCTGAGCCAATGGCTATTTTTGCGCCACGTCCACCCATTTTTTCATTCCTTTCAAAATAAAAAGGTGATAACCCTTATCGGTTGCCACCTATTTTTTCTTTTTCATGCGTTCTGTCACTTTGTTTTCAAAGTATATAACTTTTGTTTCCTGTGGATAGTCATACTCAACTTGTCCACCATATACAAGTATCGTTTCAGGCTTGATTTTCTGTATCATTGCATCAACGCCATCTTTCCATACCGTAAATGCTTCATCTTCCCTTTTAACGCCTATCGTACTGATTGCAACAATAGATTTTTCAGGTATTCCATCGAAACAGAATTCAAACGTTTCTTTTTCAGCCCAACTGATTGTAGGTATAACCTTTATCCCTTTACTTTGCCAGTATTGCCCTAATAGCCGTGAGCGATACACGTTCCATATCTTCATAGCCATAGGCATATTCATATATAGGCTAAAATCAGGACTTAGAACGCATTCATACTCGCTCAGCATGCCCACGTATTCATCAGGTCTATTCCATAGTCTTTCAAACTGGTAATCATCGACAAAGCAATGAATGCCAACGTTTTTATTCTTGCTAGTCATCGCATAGTTGAAGCCTATTAGATCACTTGGAATAAATCCGTCATTCTGTATTACCGGCATTTGATAGAAGCCATCTGTCCCCGTTTCATTGTAGATTTGCAAGTTGTAATGATTTACTGTGTTCATTCTTGCGCTCTCTTTTTCTTCAGGTTCAGAAAACAAATTCCCGATTTCGTCCATATCAAAGCCTGTGAGTTCTAGATCATAGCCATCGCTTCCCAGATCTAACAACAAATCGGTCAATTTTTCCATGTCCCAGTAGCCAGTTATCTTATTCAGTGCGATATTCAATGCTTTTTCTTTGTCTTTCGGCAAATCAAGCATCACTACTTCGATTTCTTCAACGCCTTTGTACTTCAGTACGTTCAATCGTTGATGTCCTCCGATAATCGTCATATCTTTATTGACTATAATCGGCTCACTATATCCAAATTCATCAATGGAATTGCTAATCTTGATAAATTCTTCATCATCAGGCTTCAATTCTTTTCTTGGATTGTATTCAGCTGGTAATATGTCACTTATCTTGACTTTAACAAATTCCATTGTGTCCCTTTCTAAGTAATAGACTGGAAGAAAGCAAAAGGAGATTTTATGAGTACATGAGGTTATTTTCGGAAAACAAATGAAGAAAGTTATCTTCCAGTCTATACAGAAAAAACCATGAAATTTCTCTCATGGTTTTTGCCTATTGCCATTATAACATCAATTTAGCGTGGCGATTTCCACAAATCACCATTTATCTAAAATTTGGCAAATCTTTTTATAAACATACCCATGAGATGTGTATAGGATTTTTGCTATTGTGACATAATCGAACCCGTTCTCGTATCTAAGCCGTAAGATTTCTATTTCGCTATCATCTAACTTCTGAAAGAATGTAGCATAGTCCTTATATTCACGCTCGTATCTATCGTACTCTTTGCGTGTTTCTTCTTCTTCAGCAGATAGTGCTATTAGGTTGTCATGGAATATCCTCGTGCCGCTTTGATACTTCGCTTCTTCGGTTGATTTGATTGTGGGCGATTTTAGCGTGTTCCCTGAAAGTATGCTCGCCAGCTCTTCCAATCTATCGCCTAGTTGCATGATCATTGCGATTGTGTGCCTGAAGCCTTTCATTTTGCCGTCTGTGTATTGAAATTTCTCTTTTGTTATCATAGTTTCTTACACTTTCCATTGAATGCTAGTTCAAATTGTTTTTTGATAGTGTTTATCATGTCTAGCTGGCATATATAAACTTCACGATAGATTGGTTTGGTTTCTAGCAATTTTTTTTCGCATTCAAGCATCTTTTCAATCTCTTCGATTGAGAATACTGGCGTTATACGTGCTTCCAATATTCCTATTTCTTCACTTTTCATTGCTTCCCCCAGTCTAGTGCCTGTCCACAACACGGGCAAAAACTAAGCCAATATGGTTTGAGCATTGCTCGCTGTGTTCGTTCAAGTCCGAATGCATTATGACAATTAGGACAAAACCCATTATTGATTGTAATCTCTGGCTTCTTCGGTGTAGCCTTTTCAATAAGTTCTTCAACCGTTTTAAGTGGGACATATTCTTCCAGCGCTTCAAGTGGTACATAATCTCTAGTTTCAAAATGATATAAGTCTTTTCCGTTGCTTATAGTCACACTATCAGGAAATCCTTTGCAATCTATATTTGAAAATGACATTCCCTCAAAGACTGGTTCAAAATCTTCTTGTTGCTTTTCCATTACTTCCCCCAATCTAGCGCTTGCCCGCAATCGTCACAGAACACACCGTCTTTTGCCACAAATGCACTGTGTGATACGGCTTTATCGCACACTGGACAATAACCAATGTGTGATAGAATGTGCGTTTTGTTATAAGACATAATCGCCGTTCTGTTTTTAACTTGCTTTGGTGTAGCACGTTCCACTAATTCTTGAATGTCCTTAAAAGCATTGCTATCGTTTGGGTTCTTCAGCTGGCGTGCAATATAACTTAATGACTTTCTGTAACTCATAGTCCAAGTTCCTCTAAGGTGTACTCTCTTCCTTCTTCCATACCTTTGTACATTGTGCCTTTTGTAAAGAATGGAAATGAAATAGTTTCATCTTCCATGTGAATTTTTAAAAATTCTCTTTGAAAAACTATTTTTCTAACACATTTAATTCTCTCCCTAAAAGGCTTAAACACTGCTGATAAATAAGCCTTTTCTTTATCTGTAAGAATTTCAGGTTTATATTCTTCTTCTAGCCATTCAAGAAATTTTTTAATGCCAGCTTCATTAGTGCATGCATACTCTTTTACGATTTTTCCGTTATATTCGATTTCGACATAAGCCATATTGATGCCAAGTATATTTGTTTCGGCGCGTTCTACTATGTGTAAGTGTGATAGATTATATTTTTCTTTGTTCTTCATAGTCCTAAGTCCTTTAGAGAAACAATGCTTTCGATTTCATCTCCGATATAATCATTGTTATATAAATAGAATTTACTGTAACTCCAACGTGCAATGACATATTCACCATTTTTTAATTTCAATAAATATTTTTCATCTTCCTCTAATGGAAATGGTTTTAGTAATGTCTTTGTTGTTTTTGTTGTCTTTTCTTCTGTTGTATTAGTTGTTTTCTTCATAAGTTTTCCTTATCCTTTCTCCTATTTCTTTTGCAATCGGTACGGATAGTCCGTCACCGGCTGCTTTATAGATTTGACTATCTGATATACCTGCTTGCATGAGTCTATCTGTATATTCATCAGGTACACCTTGAAGTCGCATGCATTCTTTTGGTGTGAGTTTTCGTATCACGTATTCTTTCCCATTTTGGATAAATACACCTTGATTGCATGATTTATCTAGTGTCTGTGCAACTTCTTTGCCAACTCTTCCACGTCTTGTTTTTGAGTCAGGGAAAGCCAGGTTGATTGCATCGCCAATCATTGCTACTTCGTACCCCCCCACCGTGTTTGATTTAACTAAGATATGTGGTTCTCTTCCACTACCTTGCATTGTATTCAAGCATGGCGATAAACCGTATGTTTCATAAACTCTGTAACAACTTGGGTTATCTCTTTTGCTGCCACTTAATCTTCCAATCTGCACAATTCGTGGTTCTTTGTAGTCTGTGGCTGTCATGCAGCCCATTAGACCATCATCGCCATAAATATATTTGCGTTGTTGTATTTTTCTATTTGGATCTGTTGAGCCAACTATGTTTATCTTTGTATTACAATCTTTTCCATCTGCGCTTGTGATAGGTAGTATTTGTTTTCTACCACTGGTTCTAAGATGTCCGATAGTGTACACTCTTTCCCTATTCTGAGGTAGTCCGAAATTTTTTGTGTTGAGAGTCTGCCATTCGATGTCATACCCCAATTCTTCCATTCCAAGAAGTATGGACAAGAAGTCCCAACCGTCATTGCTTGATAACATTCCTTTAACGTTTTCATAGACCAACCATTCGGGCTTATCTTCTGCTTTTTCTTCAATGAGCCTAAAGACTTCGCTAATAAGGCTTGATCTGTCCCCCCCCAGTCCTTTTCTAAGTCCTGCGATTGAGAAGTCTTGACAGGGTGCGCCAAAGAACCAAACATCTGATCTTGGAATGTCAGCTGCTCGTACATCTCTGATGTCGCAACCCTCTGGCTCGTTTCCGTGTATGATTTCATATTCTTTCCTCTTGTGTTTATCAAATTCACATGTATATACACATTCAAAGCCGGCTTGTTCCATTCCCATTCGTGCCATACCAACGCCGGCAAATAAATCAACAAATGTTAGTTTCATGCGCTTTGCTCCACACTTTCTCTATTTCTTCATCTGTTAGTGGTGTGTTATCTGCGTATGTGTTCCACCACTTCACTAATTCTTCTTTTGTCTTCACATCATATGTAGCAATAACCACAGCACAATCTAGCAATATTTCTCTTCTTGTTCTTTGCTTTCCAGTTATTGCTAGTGGTTGCTGTTTTTCTTCTAGCATCTGCCCCCACATGTACTCAGGCATTGACTTTGCTTTTGTTCTTAACTGTGAAGCCGTTGGTGGATAGCCTGTTCTATCGTTGCTTAGATAGTCTTTCAAAGCGCCCACCACGGCTAATTGTTCAACGTCACAAAGTGCCAAGACAAAAGATTTGTAAATATCTATGATTTCTTCTTTTTCTTTTCGTGCATAGTATTCAGGAAAACGTGTTCTTAACGTTTTCAGCAAATCTTTAATCTGTAACTCTTCCATTAGAACGGTAATTCCTCCATGTGCAAGTCCACTTCATCATTCCAACGCTCACCGTTCAGCCATGTTGTTGGCATTGGGATATACTTAGTGTCTTTCTTAGCCCAAACAGGAAGCACATTTCTTAAGCCTTGCATGATTTCTTGATACTTTTTTTCGTCTTTGCATAGTTTCAAGAATTTCTGCTTTGCTTTTTTCTTGTCTTGATGCTTAGGATAGATTTTCCAGAAACTCTCAAACCACATTTCTTTTTGATCTAAAACTTCAATTTCTGAATTTTTGTTGCACGATATATTGTTTTTATTATTCTTATCTATACTAACCTTACCTATACTAACCTGTGGCAACCGTTCGGCAACCATTTGGCAACCATTTGGCAACCGTTCGGCAACCGAGTCGGTACTATCAGGAAATTTATACGCGCCATTCTCGCCAACTTTCAGCATTGCCATTTCATTTTTGAATGCTGTAGGCGTGTATCTGTCTTTTCTTAATGCATTAGCCATGCGCCAATGTTTAATCACGATAACGCCACTATCAAATTGATAAATGTATCTATTCTTCAATAAGGCTTCAAGGTCTGTAACGCTTGCGTGCGCCTTAAACATTGAAGCCGTGATTTGATTGCAAAAGCCATCATCATCTGCATTCATTGATAGATGCAAATAAAGCGCTTGTGCAGGTGAAGAAAGATTTAAGAAATGGTCATCGTCAGTTATTTTCTTAGTAAACATTCTTCTTTCTGCCATTTTTAAACCTCTTAGAATGGCAACTCGTCAGAATTTATTTCATATCCATTGAGGTAATCTTCTATTGGATCATTGGCTTGTGTAGCGACTTCACTCTGTGTTTGTACTTGTTGCTGTGGCTGAGTTTGTGCCTGTGCTTGTTTTGGTTGATTACTATGTAAGATTGAAACGGAATTAGCAACTATTTCAGTAACATAAACCTTTTGTCCGTCACGATCATAGCTGCGTGTTTGAATTCGTCCCTCAACGCCAACCGTATCGCCCTTGTGCCCATAGTTGCCTAGAAAGTCAGCACTTCCACGCCATGCAACGCAACTGATGAAGTCGGCTGATTGTTCGCCATTATTTCTTTGTTCTTGCGATAATCGTCTATCACACGCAATCGTGAATGAAGCAACAGATAGTCCACTTTGTGTTTTTCTTAACTCAATATCTCTTGTTAGCCGTCCGACTAAAACCACATTATTTATCATGTCTAAATTTCCTCTTTTCTTTGATTACATTTGCTTCGGTGTAATCGTCCATTTTGTAATTCATTTTTCGTTGTAGATTTTCGTTAGTGTGTACCGTTCCAAAGTATGCACGTTCTAGCGCTGTAACGGCTTCACCCAACTTGACTGGTTGCATGTTCATTATTTCCTTTTCGACCAGTTGTAACGTTGCCAAATGCGAACGGGAACACTTTTTCATTGCTTCCTGAATTATCTTCAGGGCTTCAAATTTCTTAATGTATTCAGTCATTTTTAGTCCACTCTCTGCTTGCCTGAGCATCTAATACTCGCATCTGCAACTTGATTGAATTTATCTTGTTTTCCAGCATCTTATATCGGCTTTCGCAAATATCGCGTTTTTGGCGCAATTCAGCGACTTCTGAATGTCCCTTGATAAAAGTACTTATCATGGTTACAGGCACGCCCTGTGCACGTTCTATAAGTGCCTGAGAGCGCAATTTGATTTGATAGTTGGCTTCGCTATTCGCCAACTCGATACCAGCCTTATAAAAATCCTCGATTGTAGCGTTTAATGTGTTGGCTAGTTTCTCTATTTCTAGCCACATGTCATAGTCTTTATTCATAGGTAATTTTTGTGAAATACCTCCATAAATTTTTCGTGTCCATACAACTTTTCAAATGCTTCTTGTGCTTTTCTTTGTAATGCATAGCGCAATGACGGCTTTGTTGTATGTAATGCATTGTGTACGTCAGGATTGAGCCATACCCAAAGTCCCCATTCGTCACACTTCTTGCGATTTGCTGTGCCACATATGCAATGGTGTAAGCACACGTTGTATGATCCTGTGATAAAGCATTTCTTTTCTGTCTGAAGAATGCTATCAGTACGTTGTTTCACTGTCTGTTACCACCTTTAAGAGTTCCTGTTCGTCCAGCAATTCAACCTCGTACAGTTGCCCTAGGTCTTTCTTAGGAAGCCACACGCAATAGGCTTTTTCTATCTTTTCACCTGTCATCTGCTCATATGCCATTTTATAAAGTGTTAGCTGGTAACTTAGATACAACGGGTGATACTGATATGTCGTTTTAATGTCTATGATTGCATGCTTGCCGTCCACCGTTCCGATCATGTCATATGTGCCACAATACAAAGGGTTTCCATCGTGGTAATAAACCATAGGTTGTTCACATGCTTGTATGTTGATACTGTTTTCTTCCTGAAGCATTTTAAAGCGTTTTAAGGCTATGCTTTCGTAAGAATGAGTATTGTATCGTCCGTCCACGTTTTCACCCAAGGAATAGCGTTCTATTAGGTCATGGACTGTGTTTCCATAATCTGCTTTAGCGTTGAGGATATATTGAGGGATATTTGAGTACATATCCCCTATAAGTCCTCTAATTATCTGTGTAGCAGACGGTGTAATAACGCCGTCCACCAAGTACACATGATAATCAGGTATAAACTCAATCATTTATAGGTGAGTCGGACACTTGCCTTTACTTCGCTTGTCTTTGTGTAAAGGTCATAGATGCCCTCTTCTTTCATCTTTGCTGTATCCACGGAAACACGCTGTGTAGGTGCGACATAAGAGATTTTGACATCGTCATTTTCAAATGACTTGATGCCGTTCTCTTCCATTGCCTTTTGAATTGCTTGCTTGATTTCCTTTTCCTGATTGTCCATTTCTTGCTTGGTGATTTGGAATTCTTTCAACTTCTGCAACGCAAATCTAACCGCTTCAGGTAGTTCAATGTGATTTTCAACAATTTTGATTTCATTATTCATTAGGTTTTTCCTCTGCTTTCTTCTCTTTTCCAAATGTTTTAATTGCATCGCTTGCTTGTCGGAATGTTAGTTCTTTGATTTCATTCACTTTGTAAAATTCAAGCATCTTCTTAACACGTTCAGGATCTTGTTTTGAAATGATAGTCAGTTGTCCTTGTGTTGCCATTTGTGCTTTCGCTGTTGTTTCTCTTTCGTTAGCAGGAATAGCATCTTGTGCATCGTTCTCAGCGATTTCCATTGCTTCTAACCATAAGTAACGGCGCATGTATGTATGTTTTGCGCCTAACATCTGAATAGGTGTAGCGCCTTTCATTCCGGCTTCTGCCGTGCTTGCTTCAAATCTGATTGTTTCTTCAGGGTTATCAGCATTCACAATGTCAAGAAATGCCGTTTCCACACCTAATTCACCAACTTTGATATTGAATACTGAAATTAGGTTTAATTCCTTGAAAATCTTGTTTATTTCACCGATAAAATCGTTCAATTCAAAGTAAGAATATCCAGCGTATTTATTTACGCCTGATTTCTTAAGTGGACGATTGCCTAATTCAGCACGTGCAATCGCTAACTTTTGATAAACGTTCATTTTTGTATAGTCTTTCTTTTCTGCTTTTACTTCTTTCTTTGGCTCTGCTTTTGTTGTAGGCTTGCTATCTTGCAAGAAAATTGTGTCTTCCATGTTTTCCTCCTAAATTTGCTTAAGAACATCACGGATAATTGCTACCCATGAGTCCATTTCAACGTTTACGTTGATTTCATAATCGTTTTTGTATGTTACTGTTACTGTTTTTGCGGCTTCTCTAAACTCTGTGTCCTTTTCGTCCCAGTTGATTTTTACTGATTGGATTTTGCTATCTGCCGCCTTTAGCACTGTTTCAAGTGCAAATTCAAACTCTCTTCTTTGATTATCTGTTTTCATGTTTACCCTCATTTACTGGTAAGCGTTTGACTTGATCTAACTTGTCATAGGTCAGCAGCTTATGGCTTAGTTCGATATTCACTTCAAACGCCTTTTGGTTAAGTTCTGCCAACTTGCTGATTTTGCTTTGTAACTCTTCCAACTGTCTTTCATATCGCTTAGTTTCTTCGACTAGCATGCGATTTTGTTCTTTTAGTCTGTTATATCTTGCTTGTAAATCCATTTCTTTTACTCTCCCAGTCCACTTTTCTAATGTGTTTTGGCTGTTTCTGTGACTTTTCGTACTTGTTCTTAAAAACTGGATTGCCAAGTTCAATAATTTCAATCTTCTTCATGGTCTATTTCCTCGACTTCTTCCACGTCTTCGCTATCGCAATACGGACATGTTCTATACTCTCTGTATGAGTAGTCCATGTAGCCATAGTGATGTTTCATGTCATCGTCATTGAATATCCGTTGGCAATGATTGCATATCATTTTCATAGCCTTACTCTGCCATTTCTTCAGCCGTCAAAGGGCGTTGGGAGTAAGAGTATTGAAGAACGGCGTTTCCTATCATGTATGCGATAAATGCAAGCCCTAGAACAACGGCTAATACTGTTTTAATTGTGTTTTTAATTGTCTTCATGGCTTAGTTCATCTTCTTTCCGAATAAACCATTCAGCATTTCTGCAGTTGTTTCAGCATGTTCAGAATTAGTGAATTCATCTTGCGCCTTTTTAAGTTCTTCAGGATTTGAGTATCTTATTGTTTCGGATTTTGATAACTTTGCGATTAAATTTGCCATTATTTCGACTTCTGGATTTTCTTCAAGAAATTGTCTAATTGCTAATACTTCGTGTGCTTGTTCTAATACACTTCCATTTGCCTGGAATGCAACGCATCCGTCTTTTGCTTCAACTTTAATCATTTTTTGTTTTCTCTCTTTCTGTGTTAGAATTTGAGTGATAGTTTTGGTCTATCACTTGGCGCTGTCCTTTGGAGTGGGTGCGCCATTTTTCTTTTTCCACTCTTCATATCTCGCTTTGAATTCAGGATCATGTTGTTTTTCGTTGAGTGCCTGTAATGCAAGATAGTTGAGCGATTGTATATCAGTTTTCTTCATGGTTCACCAGCTAATTCTTTTCGATAGTTGGAAGAATGCCATTTTGCTTTAATTTGTCATATAGGAATAAACGCCCTTTTTGTGTCCATTTTGTTGTCATCTTTACACGTGTATTGCCGTCCATTCCCTCAAATTCAAATGTTTCTGAATGTACATATCCATAGCCTTGATGTTCACTGTATAAAATCCACTGTCCACCGACTTTATGCTGAATTCTTAGTTCATGTAACTTGCTATTGAATGCTACCGCTGACATGCCATAGTCTTGCGCAATTACTGTTGTATTCATTAGCGATTTACTTTTTAGGATTTTGTCATAGTAACTGGCTTTTGGCTCATATTCCTTTACGGTTGCTGCTAACAACGATACTTTTTCTCTTTCGTTCTTCAGTTCAGTAAGTAACTGAATAGCAAAGTCGGGATTGCTAATCATTTGCTCGATTGTTTCGGGCGTTGCATATGCGCCGTGCTTTCTGATAGTTGGTAATACTTCACCAGTCACCCATTCTGTAAACTGTTCTGCTTCTTCTTTTCTGCTTTGAAAGATTGTTTTGTATAAATTGCTTTCGTTGATGTATGTCATTTTCTGTACGCCACCATTTGTAAGGGTGTCGCTAGTATCTACCCCCTTTGGATTTAATCGGCTAACAACATCTTTATGATTTTTAATGTCCAGCACTTCGCATACATCTTTCAGGTTGAAATACGGTTGATTGTTCAGCTGGATTGTTCGCACTGGCTGATTGTTGAAATTGAATGTCTGTAATTCGTTCATGTTTTCCTTTCTAACTACTCTTTTTATTTGATGTATAATTCAGATATAAGTGAGGAATTTATTATGAAAATATTTGTTTTTATAAAAAATGCTGTTTTAAGCGTTGCTTTGCTTTTTTTAACCGTATTTTTAGCATTATTTTGCATCGCCAATATAGTTCCAAATATCCAAACAAATTCAGCGTTTTTAACAATATTGAAGATAGATTTCAATGCCTTTTTTAAGTTGAACATATGTATCTTTACGCTAGCGACAATCCTACTTTTTGTTATCAAAATAATTAAGAGTAATTTCAATTTGACTAAAAACCTAAAATATTCTGTTACTGTATCTTTTGTTATCAGTTGCGGGCTTTATTTTGATTTGACAGAATTTATTGCAATTTCATCATTTGTGACATTTGGAATTTCTATTTGTAAGTTTATGTTTCGTGATCAAGATTGTGAGGTAGCCAATAGTGATCAGAGCGACAAACAATCCGAAAAATGATATAAGCAATGAGTACTTTTCCACGAACTTTTCATAATTTAATAATCCATACGCCCCAATACAGCCTATTAAACTTCCAGATACGGAACTAAAGAATGCATTTTCGTATTTGTCCATACGTTCCTCCTTTCTAAAATGTCTTTTTAGGACACTGTGTTTCCAAAAAAAATACGGTCTATTTCTTCGCCTGATAGACTATACTTTTCTTTAATGCGCATGATTTCAGGTTGAGTGAATCCGGCTGTACTTTTTTCGTTGAGTTTCTTTGAAAAGGCACTTTGTGAAATACCTAGATAATTTGCTAATGTTTCGGACGTGTCACCATAGAAAACCATAATGCTTCTTAATCTATTCTTATTCATGTTTCCTCCTTTCGTGTCTTTTTTGGACACTCTCAATATATACCCTATCCGACACTTTTGCAATAAAAAAGATGAATTTTAAGAAACATTTTTTATTTTAATTGCAAATTTGTATCTTTAGAGTACAATTTAGTTATGAAAAATACAGGCGAAATGATTAAGTATTACAGAAAAAAATTAGGTTTAACACAAGAAGAATTAGGCAACTATGTTGGTGTCCAAAAATCAGCCATCGCTAAATATGAAAATGGAAGGATTGAGAATTTAAAGCGAACCACTATTGAAAAATTATCGGAATTATTTGGTATACTACCGTCCGAATTGCTTGGGATAAGTGCTACAAATAATATAATGACAAACAAAACCAACGTCATAGGTATTGTTCCGGCCGGCACACCTTTAGAAGCAATAGAAGACATCATTGGCGAAATTGAATATCCGTCACGCTTTACAAATAAGCAAGTGTTCGCATTACAAATCAAAGGTGATAGCATGAATAAAGTTTTACCTGACGGCTGCATAGGTTTATTTGAGAAGACAAGCACATTAGAGAATGGAGAGATTGGCGCTATCATGGTGAATGGTGATGATGCTACAGTTAAGAAGTTTTACAGATTGACGGATAGTTATGTACTTGAACCAGTGTCATTCAATCCTGAACAGCACCCACTAATCATAAAAGATGGTACTGTTCCAGTTCATGCAATAGGAAGACTAATTTGGTATTGTTCTAAAGAAAGCATTATATAAACGAAAGAAACCACCAACAATATGTGGTGGCTTCTATTCTGTCCTCTAAGGGACTTACTAGGCTTCATTATAACACATAAAGGAAGATAACATGGAAAATTACATACCAGCGGTGATATACGCCCGTTTCTCTTCTTCAGGGCAACGTGAAGAGTCTATCACGGGACAATTAAGAGATTGTAAGAGGTACGCTGAAGAACACGGCTTTGAAATAATCAATGAATACATTGATGAAGCAAAAACTGGAACAACCGATAATCGCCCGTCATTTCAGAAAATGATAAAGGATAGCGAAAATAAGCACTTTAAGGCTGTTATCGTGTGGAAACTCGATAGATTTGCACGCAATCGTTATGACAGCGCTATATATCGCTCAAAATTAAAGAAAAACGGCGTAAAGATTTATAGTGCTATGGAAAATATCTCAGATAGTGCTGAGGGAATAATCATGGAGGGCTTAATGGAAAGCATGGCTGAGTATTATAGCGCCAACCTTTCCGAAAATGTCAAACGTGGAAATAGAGAAAGCGCATTGCAGCTGAAGACAATAGGCAAAAAGGTTTTTGGATATGGTAGAGATGCTGACGATCACTATGTCATAGACGAAAATGAAGCACCTATTATAAGGCGCATTTTTAGCGAATATACAAGCGGTAAGACGATAAATGATATAATTACCGACTTAAACCGTGACGGTATCTTAAACGCACGAAAATCGCCATGGAACAAGAGTTCTTTGAATACTATCATCAGCAATGAGAAATATATAGGAACATACAAGTATGCTGATTATGTTGTGCCTAATGGAATGCCAGCTATTATATCCAAAGAAATGTTTGATGTTGCGCAAGAAATTAAAAACAGGCACAAGAAAGCGCCGGCACGATCACGTGATGCCAAGTACCTATTGACTGGAAAACTATTCTGTGGACATTGTGGAAGCCCTATGACTGGAGAATACGCCACAAGCAGAACGGGCAACCGTTACTATTACTATACTTGCGTGAAATTTAAAAAGCGCAAGTGTGATAAGAAGAGAGTCAAAAAAGACTGGATAGAAGAAGTTGTAATTACAGAATTGATAAACCAGTTAAACGACATGGACTACATAAACAAGTTGGCTGATAGTTTTATGGAATACCAAAAGAAACAACTAGAAGATAACAGCGATGAAAAAATGATAGAGTCCAAGATCAAGGACGTTACTAAGTCTATCAACAATGTAATGAAAGCCATTGAAGCTGGTATCATTACAGAAACAACTAAAGCACGCCTTGAAGAGTTAGAACAGAATAAGGCACAATTACAAATCACATTGCACAAGGTACAGGCAACCAAGCCACCGTACATTGAGCGTGACATGTTCCTATTTTGGATTGATAGCCTAAAGACAGATACAGGCAACTATGACTATAAAGAAAAGTTAGTCGATACATTCCTGAACGCTGTGTACTTATATGACGATGGATATATAGACATCGGCACAAATCTAATCAAGGGGACTAAACGTATCACTGGTTCGACTTTGGAACAATTAAGCGCACCATTAAAAAGGACTTCAATATCATATTGGAGTCCTTTTTTGTTTATTTGAATATCTTTTCTAATCCGTCTACATACTTTTTAAAATTGATACCATTGACTTCCTCGATGAGTTTTATATCCAGGGTATTAAATTTTGGATAAAATGCTCCACAGATAGCAGTAGATATAGCACCAATTGTATCGCTATCGCCTGCAATGTTGGCTGATAGTTGAGCAGACTTCATTGGATTCCCTTTACTTAGGATAATCATTGTAAGTACAGCCGGAATTGTTTCAATAGTCTCAAAGCCAACACCATACACTGTCTCAAGCTTTTCAAGGACCTCTTTCTCAGATAAAGTCTTAATATCTTGTCGAATTAAATCAAGTCTCTTTGATAGCGATGGTGATGGAAGTTGGTTTCCATGTTTCATTCCCTCTTCAATTGCAAGTTTCGCTAGTGGCCAAATTTCTTCTTCATCATATCCATGTCGTAAAGCATAGCTAACTAGTGTTGCGATAACACTAGCACCTGCAATCGCAATACTTGTATTGTGCGTTGGCAGGCATAGTTTGCAAACATCATCTACCAAACCTTGGATATCATGATAATTATGCAGAATCCCAAGCGGGCTAACTTTCATAGCAGAGCCATTCGTAGTTCCATATTTTCCAGACTCTACATAACTTTTACCAGCACGTAATAAATCTAAAGCCTTTGAAGTAGATGGTCCAATCTGACTAGCATTCTTTTCTGGATTTTCATCTGCCCATCGCAATAATTTACGAAGGTATAATTCCGTATCAAATTTTCCATCTTCAATGATTGAATCACATACCAGTAAGGTATTCACAGTATCATCTGTCACCTCACCTGCTTTAAATTTCCGCTTGAAGAAATCATTCTTTGAAGATGGTAATAATGCATGAATGCCATCAGGGAATGTTTCATCCAATATTGTGCGGCACATCATTTCAGATGGCATTCCCATTGCGTCACCATAAGCACAACCAAACAGCAACCCAAATATTTTATCGCTTTGGGAAAAACTCATTTATTTCACTTCCTTTGTTTCTTGAAATGTAACAAATGTAAGAGTAAATGTTACTAACATTGCAGCAATACATGCAATAACTGCCCAAACCAGTCCACCGATACCTGGGACATTTGGATTAATAAATGACATAACACCTGTTACACCCATACTAATCGCATACATTGGAGAGTTAGATAAAGCTAAGATTAAACCACCAACTAATCCACCAATCATACAGAAGCCAAAACGCTTCTTAACTGGTAATGTAACACCGTAAATAGAAGGCTCAATAATGCAGAAACATGCGCTCAAGAATGCAGGGAAAGCAATATTCTTTGTCTTAATATCTTTACTCTTTAAGAATACCGCAAAGCAAGCTGCCATATGTGCAAAACTTGCAGGGAAGATTGAAGCTACAATGAGTGAATTTCCTAATGAGCCAAATTCCATAATTCCCAAAGTAATTAATGGCCAATGTAAACCAAAAATAACCAATGGTTGATAAATTAATGTAATTACTGCAAATGCTAAAATCTTAGAAGTTGAAATCAAACTGTTTAATCCAGCTTGCAATAAGTTTTGGATAATCATTGAGATTGGTCCAACTAATAATACACCTACGATTCCCGCAAATAGAATTGTAAAGAAAGGAACCATAAACTGTCTTGTTACGCGTGGTAATACTTCTTTTAAAATCTTTTCTATCTTAGAAGCCAAGAAGTTAACCATCATGATAGGAATAACTGTTGATGTATATCCTGTTGCAGGGAAGATAATTGGAATGCCTAAGAAAGTCTTAAATACAGGCATTTCTATAGGTGTACCTGCAAATAGTGTAAACAATGGATCACCTGCATTAATCGACTGAGCCATGCCTGGATAAATCATAAATGCACCCAGGATCATACCGATAAATGGATCCATACCAAATGCGGTCGCACTTGTATAACCTAAAATAACTGGGAAGAACGTTAAACATGCATTACCTAAGTTAGATAATAGAATATTTGTTCCATCACCACTTGTAATTACTCCTGTTGATAACAAAATTGAATTAACACCCGCAATAATTCCACAAGCACATAAAACACCTAATGATGGAACTACAATTCTTGTAATTAATGCCGCAAAGCGATTTAGAACATTTTTGTCTTTTGTTTCTTCTTTCGAAGTTTCTTCTACCACATGTACAAGTTTAATAAACTCTTCGTATACATCTCCTACTTGTGTTCCAATAATCACCTGTAATTTTCCTTCTGCAACCTGAGTAGAAATAATACCTGGATGATTATCTAGATTTGCACGATTCGCTTTTGAATTATCTTTTAACTTTAAGCGTAATCGTGTCATGCAGTGTGTAGCAGACTCTACATTCTCCTTTCCTCCAACATTTTCCAAAATAAATTGTGCTAATTTTTGATTCTCATTCATATTGATCCCCCTTTCATGATATTGATCTTTGAATATGAATTATTAGATACGTTAATTCCTCATTACCTATTTCTACATCATATTTTGCATGAATAAATTGTTTGATATTTATAGCACACAGGTACGCATCCTTATATGCTTCCTTTAACATTTTCAACAGTGTTTCATTCTTATCATCACTTCCAAATTTATGATGTGTAACAATATTTCTTGCAAAGTACTTTAAGTGACTGATGAGTCTGAAATATACCAAAGACTTTTCATCAATCTCCACATTAAAGTAATTTGATATGATTTTTAATATTTCATCGATAATAATAGTAACCTTCCTAACATTAGCAGTACCTATTCCATTTTCAGTTTCAGAATTGATGATATGCATTGCAATAAAACCTGCCTCATCAATCGGTAGTTCAACCCCTGTTTCTTCATTTATAATTTGAATACCTTGTATCCCTAGTTCGTATTCATCCGGATAAAAATGTGATATTTCATTTAATAAATCATTACGTACAGTGATTCCATCCGCATAATTCTTTAGGGCATAATGAATATGATCACATAAAGAAACATATAACATGTCACTGAATTTCTTTGTCAAAGATAAACGTATTTTTTGGATAATTCTATCCACAATATTGATTTCACTTAATGGCAAAGATACCAATACCTTCTGTAGGTTAAGATTTAAATCATTAGAAGATAAAAAGAATTGTTTCTCGACTAATGCACTATTAATAGAATCTCCAGCTCTACGCTGAAAACAAATTCCTTTTCCAATCACAATGACTTCGTTACCGTTATCATCAATTACAGCAGTATTATTGTTCAATATCTTCTTGATTTTCATAGTCCCTCTCAACGAAAAAACTCGTCTCAAAAAATATACAAACCGTATAATTTAATGAAAACGAGTTAAGCTCAATCATGATAACTTCCTCATTGATATGTCTACTAAAATATTACTCAAAGAATACTACAAAGTCAATAAATCTTAAGTCATGCATGCAAATTAAATATCATAAAAAGTAAGAGGTCTTTCCTCTTACTCATACAGATAATATGTACCATCTGTCTTAATTGTAATCTTATCACCCACATTTACAGTGATCATCTTGATTACATCAGCGTACTTTGCTTTATAAATATTTTGATCTGTATCAATGATATAAAGATATGTATTACCACTAATATCAATCTTCTCAAGTTTCGCTACCGTAATTTCCTTCTCTTTATAGTTAGAAGTATCTACAGCATCATTTACTTCTTGATTTGCTTGTTCAGTACTAATTTCACCCTTTAGTAAACGACGATACTGCTCGATTGCGTCCTTTTGGTTATACGCTGTTACCACCATGTTATATTGTTCGACATTTACACAAGCATACATCTTCACCAAACCATTATCATCCTTTAATACCATAATATATGTTGGTGTACCATCTACATTAATTAATGATGGGAAAGATGCGTGATATCCCTTCTCTTGTACTTCACCTTCAGCCGAATGCATACCACTACCTTCATCTGCACCAGAAGCTAAAATAAACTTTGTCTCGGATGTACGTTCATTTGCCATGATAAATCCAATATTACTAGAATCACCATTTACAGAGGTTACACCTGTATAAATCCAGATATCTCCATCTTTAGCGATATATCCATAGTCTGTACGATAACTCTTATCACCATCTTCATTCTTAATTTCTACAGTTGTAGTCTGTCTACAATCAATCTGACCAAAAATACTATTCAAGAATCCACGGTGTAATTTAGCAGAGTCATTATACTGATCTACGATAAGATTTCCTGGGTAAATAATATCTGCCCAACGAGGAACATCTTTCACATCAAGCTTTGTCATTGTGCCATCAATTGGATTAACTAAGATAGCACCTGTAATCTTCTTACCACCAAAAAGAGAAATACTATTTGTATAAGTAGAAGCGATGTACCAAGGATTACCCTCTTCATCAATTTCAAAGTGCAGATTTGTAAACATAGTTGTTGGATATGCAAAACGAATATGTCTTTCTAGGTTCTCATTGAAGTAAGCGCTAGGCACATACTTCATCTTGCTTGACATCGCAACATATTCCGCATCCATTGTAACTGGATTTACTTTTACATAACCAGGAATACCATTTTCATGGTTTCCAAACCACTTAAAGAAACCATCATATTGTAAAGGTGCTACCTTGATTGGACTATTTTGATAGTCAATTTGCATATACTCACCAACATTAAACTGTGAAACAACATCACTTAAGGAGCCAATCTTACGATCACCAAGTTTTTCTGCACTTGCAGTATCCATTAACGCAATGGAACTTGTTCCACTAACAGATGGAATATCTTCTGTACTACCATCATCTACTTTTAAGATGGATGAATATTCCTTCGCATGAAAAAAGCGCATACTTGTAATACTACCTAATACCATACACACAAATAGAATACATTCCACAAGTGCAATCCACTTTAGATTCTCCTTTTCTTTGCGGACAGAAAATACTAATGCCTGTACTATAAGGTACACTGCACCAACTCCTAATAAGAATGCCCAGAATTGAATACTCTTAAAGTTGATTGCTGGTAAGAAAAAGTAGAAACCAATACATGCGATGATAAGTGTAATTACAACTCCAATCACAAAGCTCATCATAGTATTATTTTTTAAATTTTCTTGACGAATCTTCATTCTACTAAACTGATTAAACTGTGGGTTCTTTTGTACGTTCATCATTTCACCCTCCTCTTCATTCTACACATGCATTATATCCCGTCATATCGATTTATCATTTTGCGAATATTACGAATAAAATGCTTATTTTTTAGCGATTTTTACGAAATGTTAATCTTCATCAATGTAATGTTCAATCCAAAGTTGTAGTGAGTGGATTGTTTCTTCCATTTGTTTTAGTTGATTTTGAATTAACTTAAAATCATGGATTTCCTTATCATCGATTTTCCCGTCTACTGTCATCTCAATTAAGCGTGCTTTCTTTTCATCTAAAGATTGTAGAGTCGCAAGCATCTCTAACACAATCTGGGATAAGTTCTTCTCTTTTACAACCTTCATCCCACGTTTGATTCCAACCGGACACTCTGTTGCGCAGAATGCACTACATAATTCTTTATCCTTATAAATTTCTGATAGTTTTACAACTTCTTCAGGATGAATTTCAAGTTTCCCAGTTTCAATCTTCTCAAGACGACTCTCGTTGAAAAAACCATCTGATAAATCCGCAACTCTATTTCGTGTTAGTTTCAGCTTCATACGAGCTTCTTGAAACATACTTTTTTCTTTGTTTTCCATTTGAATACCTCTAATATCTATATTCAGTATAGTAGTCCCCTATTCGTATTACAATATAACAAAAGCAGGATTGAATCCTGCTTATAATATTTGCTGAGTCGCTAGTAGATAGTATTGATGGGCAAATCCATGTGCACCAATTTCAGATAATGCATGGATACCTGTTTTGCCTAGTTTGAATTTACCAATCACTAACATCGGTACTTCGTAGGATTTACTGAGTTGTCCTATCACATTCATCTCCATGAAGTGGAAATATTCGTGGCTAAGTATGAGATTGATTGCGTCATCCATAGATAACTGATTCTCTTCTGCCCACTTTTCAATAGATTTTAAATAGAGGTTAATTTGATTGGTTCCGGATACATAATCACTGAAGTATCTTTGGTTACCGACAACATAGTCAGTATCTTTATCATTTAAGTGAAGGCCTGATTCTGTGCAGATTTTGCGAAAATCATAACTACCATTAAATTTTGCGAATATTTCCTTTGCGGTTTCTTCACCCTTTTTCCAAGCTCTATCTACAATACGCTCCTTATCTTCTTCCTTAATCTTGTTATAACAGTAATCATAAGTAAGTTCTTGATACGCAAGATCTTTGGTTGGAAAGGGATATGTAAATCCTGGCATATTAGCCATCAACTCTCTTTGTCGCAATAACAATGAGTTTTGTGTCTGCAGCGATACCGCTTAATTCAACACCACCGATTGACTTAATCTGTTCAGCATTCTGTAGTCCAGATAAGTCGATGATACGTTTTCCTAATACAATATATAGGTTTGGTAGGTTTGCGCCACCATCGTTATATTCCGTTAGTTCTTCAATCATCCAATCCACATCTGATTGCCAGCTTGCGGCTGAAGATTGACGTGACCATGCATTCTTCTTCTGTAGACGAATAACACCTTCATCATCAATGAGACGTAGTGGTTTCGTTGTCTTTTTAACAATGCCAAAGAGTTTCTTCTCTGTAATGGTTGCTTGTACTGCGTACATACTGCCATTTTCTGCAGAAATTTCTAATGTTGATTTATCAACATCTAAGTTATGCGCAACTGTATCAAGTAACTCTTCTGTTGTAAGTTGTTTCTTGAGGCGATCTTTACTACGTAATTCAGTAGCACCTACCGCGATTGCACGAATGATGTTACGTTGTGTATCTACTTCAACAGATACTTCAACTGTATCTGGGGATGCGCCATTTTGGATTGCCTTAAGTTCCGCTTCACGACGTACACTGATAATATCTTCTTCTGTTGGATTTGATACGGAACGTTCCACCATGTCACGAACCATCGCTAGAGCGACACCGATTGTCGAAATAACTGGTGCGTTCTTTGCAATCTTGAACTGGTGATTCATGGTCTCAGCTAGATGTGGTACAACACTAGCTGCACCTCCTCCACCCCCAACAAACAACGTTGTACGTGGATCCATCTGATAGTCATGCATTAAATCTTTGACTACCTTACCATTCTTTTCTGCTGCGTATGCCATTACCTTCTTCGCAGTTTCTTCCACAGATAAGCCCATGTTATCTGCGAGTGGTTGCCATGCTTTACGTGCAGCTTCTACATTGCCGTATGCATAATCTTCTGGATGAACATAACCTGCAATATTTGCAGCGCCTGCCATTGTTAGAGATACTTTTGTACCATTACTACATTCAATGTATGCATACTCAGGGTCACCATTCATTGGTTGAATTGTCTTTAATACAGGATCAACAATTAAACTTGGATCTGTATATACTTCATATGCTAAGTTTGCGATATGTGCAGATCTTGGACCGATATTAACGGCTTTACCATCTTTAATTTCCACCATTGATCCACCACCGATACCTACGGTACGTACATCAAGAGAATTTAAATATGTCTTATGTCCACCAACTTCAGCGTACTTGATCATAACCTTACCATCTTTTACGCATGAAATATCTGTTGATGTTCCACCTACTTCAAAGAAGATACCATCTGTTAATTTCTCATACATCAAAGCACCAGCAACACCAGCTGCTGGTCCAGACAGGATTGTTAGGATTGGACGATTTCTAACTTCCTCAACCGTCATAACACCACCATCACAACGCATAACCATTAATGGGTTCTTGATGTTTGCCTTCTTGATAGATTCATCTGTCATTGTGGCGGCTTCTAACATCTTAGGCATGATACTAGCGTTTACAACTGCTGTACGTGTTCTGATCTTTAGGCCATATAACTTTGAAATATCGTTTGTGGCAGTTGATGGAACATTCTGTTCTGTACAATGCTTGATAACTAAATTTTCATTTGTAGGATCATCAACAGAGAACGCCTCAGCTGCTACGATACTCTTACATCCCTTTTCTTGTAGAGACTTAATTGCGTTGATAATTGCCTCATCAATCTTTGATGTATCAGAAGTATCTACAAACTCATTTTCAGAATAGAGATACTTTCCTTTTGCTAATTCGATATTATCGATTGTTGTATCACTCTTTGATTTTGCACCTTGTAAACCTTTACCAAGTGTTACAACACCTACCTTTACAACATCTCCTTCTAGTAAGGCATTTGTTGCCTGGGTTGTACCATGAGCAATAAATACAACATCATCTGGTTGAATGTTATATTCTCCCATAATCTTGTGTAATACTTGAACGATACCTGCTGCTACACCTTCAGGTGCAAAGTGCGTTGTAGGAATCTTAACTGTTCCAATTAACTCATATGTTTCGTTGTTAATTGCAACTGCATCTGTAAATGTACCACCTACGTCAATACCAATACGAACTTTCATATACCCTCCTCAAATGACTATCTAAAATCAACACAAGTTAAACTTGTACTCATTTTAAATAACTGAGGGCACTTAAAGAATAAGTACCCTTCAGTTTTATTTATTTGAAAAATAATACGGCTGATAATACTACACCAAATACTGCGATTACCCATAGGTAAGGTAGTAATTTACGTGTAATGCTGTTGACATCTACTTCACAGAAGTTTGCTGTCCAAACGTTCTGTGTATTTGTTGGGTCACCACAACCCTGGATACGTTCAGCAGATAAGAATGCACCCATAACTGCTAGTGGAGATAATGTTCCTAAACCAATAATTAACGCTGCAATACCAGAACCTAAACCGAATAAGTTCATTGGTCCACGGTAAAGTGCTAAAGGCGCTAATAGTGAGAAGAATAGGACGTATGTAACCATAGACTTAGGTGTTACAGCTAATAAGAATGGATTGAGAACTTCTTTTACCATTGGGTGTGTAACTGCTAAGTAAAGGATACCGATACCTACCATCAAGATCACTGCTGGACCAGCATCTGTGATACCGTCGTAGCATGTCTTTGTAAGTGTGTTCATTGCCTTTGCGAAAGATGTTGATGTGAATAGTAATGCCCATGCAATACCAACCATGAATGCAGGGCAAACTGGAACCTTAAGACCTGCAACAAGTACGATTGGGATTAATGGTGTTAACATTGCTAGTCCACCTCTAACACCAGTTAGTTGTGTTGTCTTAGCTTCTTGCTTGGCTGGAGCTGAGAATGCAAACTTGATACCGTTCTTCTTAAATTCAACGAAGATCAAGATTAATGTAGCTACTGCTGTAGCTGCCATGAGGTAAATCTCAAAGTTACGAATCTGATCGATTTCAAGTGAGAAGATACCTGCAAACATCTTCCAGTTAGCGATGTTGAATGTTAAACCTGTTGTGAATGACATTAAGAAGATTGATGCTGCTGATAAAGCAGGGACACCGATAGAAATCAAGATTGGTAATACGATAGAACCAACCATGATGATGGAGCCAAGTCCACTTAATGTTGTGAAGAGTAATGCTACCGCAACACAGAGAATCAGTGTTACAACTAATGGCTTATCGCCACCTAATTCGGCGGATTTCTTAATGATATTTTCTGTAATACCTGTTTTGTTCATTAATTGACCTAACCATGAACCGAAAATAACCGCCATGATAGCTGCGCCCATACGAACAGTTCCAGCTTCTAGAACTGCCTGCAACCATCCGATTGCTACACCATCAGCGTTTACACCAATTGCTGGAACACCAGCAATCAAGCAGATTACAACTGCCATTAAAGGTAATGCTAGTAATGTAGGAATCTTTTTTGTCATCATCAATGCTGCGATGATAACGAAGGCTAAAATAATTAAAATACCTTGAAGCATATTCAAATTCCCCTTTCCTATATGAACACGACTTTTTGTCGTTAGTTCCTAAACAAATAACAATTCATTTCTAACTTTCTCAGCCATAAGTGGTGATAAAGTATCCGTGTCTTCTGTGTGGACCTGTATCAGTTCCACATGTTTATTTTGAAGTTTGAGTTTCTGATAGAACTGAAAATCTGTACCCATCATGAAAATCTTTTCGATATCAAACATCGTACATAACGTGTTAAGCAGTTGATTAACTTCCTTTGTGCTAGTGTTTTCCGATAATAATTCTTCACAGAATTCAGAGCGTAGTGGAACTTTCTGTCCATCGATTGTAATCGTTGTAAATACCTTTTCACCAACCATCACATGTGCACAGTTTACATTTTCATGCAGGGTTTCTTCATTGAGCGCATTTGTGATTGTAAAGCTGCTACATGTTTCTTCACTGACTGGAATGTGTAGTTGGCTACTGAGTGCATTCTCCAAACTAATCGTCGCAGATGCGTATCCTGTATCATAGATTGTATTCAAATCACTAGGCTGTACGTCATCATGAAGTAATAGACCGATTCCAAGAATGTTATGGTCCGCATAACTACTTACTGTCTCTACAAGTAATTCAAACAAATCGTTACCTGTTACTCTTTGCTTGGTAATGCATGTTGACTCAAGTGTATCTAAACACATATCGAAGAGACAGAAGAAGACAGAGCGTCGACTGATTTCAAATATCGCAACACTACCAAAATCTGCAGCGATAGATAAGTCTTTACGGCTTCTACCCTTTTCTACTGTCTGCATGCCAGTTTCCACAATGATACCTTTACCTAACAAATCTCCAACAATTGAACTAACAGTACTCGGTGATAAACCAGTTTCCTGTGCAAGCTCTATGCGAGAGATACTCCTTGCTTGCATGATTTGTTGCATGATTAAATTCGTATTCTGATTTTTAATATCTTTTAACCCTGATTTCCCCATGCAAGCTCCTTTAATTCGGACTCCGAAATAAATCGTACTTTTAAAATACACCTAACTTTCAATATTTGCAATATAAATTTGTAAACGCTTTCTATTTTTGTATTTAAAAAGTACTCCTGTGATAGAGTACTTGATTTTGATTAGTGATATTCACCTAGTTTTTCTGCGATATCTTTGCCATTTAAGGCATTCAGTGGAGTACTTGATTGGTTTGCAAGTACTGTTGCCATACCTGCAGCTTCACCCATATCAATGCAGGTTGGAATAATTCTGACACTTGCCTGCATCAAGAATGTTGTAGAGATACATCTACCTGCCACAACAAGGTTTTCCACTTCATTTGTGACCATTGCACGATATGGAATTTCATAGTAATCGCCTGGTTGATAGGAAATCTGGTGCACCAAACTCTTATTTGCGGAATGGACATCGATATACCAGTCTCCACGAGCCACTGCATCTTCGTATCTAGCCTTTCTTGGATAGTCTTCCTCATGCATCAAAAGTTTACCAACAATTTGCCATGATTCTCGTACACCTAGCATATTCGCTACCTGTACTAAATAACAGTTTTCAAAGCCTGGCATCATTTCCTTCAAGAAACGAACCAGACGACGAATGCACTGATGACCATATACGATAGCAGCAGAACGATCTAGTGCATGTGTATTGTTCTTTAAATCCACTAGGTGTGGACAGTTAAATGACATGACGCCTGTCTTATCAGGAATTGTAAAGTTTTGGAAATAGTGTAGATCCTGTGGAATTAGAATACCTGCCTCTACACCCTTACGGAATAGTGGTTCCATCGCAAAATTCTTGCCAGCTACCATCGCTGATTCAAACTGGTCACCCTTGATACGATGAATACTGTAAGTATCATCTAGTGAGAATACATATTCACGATATTTCTCAATATCGATACCACCTACCTCAAAACGTAATGAAGTAATCTGGTTATTTCCCTCTTCATCACCACACAATACTTCTACACCCGATAGACGTGATAGCACTGCATCACCACTGGCATCTACGAACTGTCTTCCACCAATCGCAACTAAACCTTCAATCGTATTGGCGATAACATACTTAATCTTTTGGTCTTCTAAAATCACATCACAGACAGACGCATCATAAAGTAGCTCACCACCACAGTTTGTATAAAGACTTTCCCATGCATCTGCCATTGCCTCAGCAGAGAACCATCTTTGTGCAGTTCCATGTTGGTCTCGTGTTTCACCATACTTCTTCATTTCATTTTCAAGATCATAAAAATTCTGATGATGATTTGTAAAGGAGCGCATCATCGGTGTTACAAGTGCATTTGTGGCACTACCGCCTAATCGAATTGCCTTATCAATGATTAATGTAGAAAAGCCATTCTTGGCTGAAGTATATCCCGCTGAACTACCTGCACTACCTCCACCGACAATGACAGTATCATAGGTTTTTAAAACCTTTAGCTCTCTTGATCCATATTGAATTTTTGTTTCCATAATTTTCCGTCCTTGTATTTGTTTTTAGTTATGCCCCAAAAAGAACAGATTGTCAAATACTCTTTGAAGTGTATACAATGAAATTACTAGGAGTAAAAATATATGAACGAGAAAAATAAACAAATTTTAGACGCAATCAAGGGACAATTAATTGTCTCTTGCCAAGCATTACCTAGCGAGCCATTACACAGCAGTTACATCATGTCCAGAATGGCTTATGCGGCATATTTAGGCGGTTCTAAAGGAATCCGTGCAAATAGCGTAGAAGATATCATTGAGATTAAAAAGACTGTTGATTTACCAGTGATCGGTATTATCAAAATCGACTATGAAGATGCACCAGATGTATACATTACACCAACAATGAAAGAAGTCGATGCATTAGTCGAAATTGGTGTTGAAATCATCGCCATGGACGCCACAAAGCGTACACGTTCTGGTCAATTAGACCTTGATACCTTCTTTAAGGCAGTACGTGAAAAATATCCAGATCAATTATTCATGGCAGATTGTTCCAACATTGAAGAAGGCATGCATGCGGCAGAGATTGGTTTTGACTTAATTGGCACAACAATGGCAGGCTATACAGAGTACACAAAGGGCTGCAGCCTACCTCCATACAGAATGATTAAGACACTTGTAGAACAGTGTGGTAAACCTGTTATTGCGGAAGGAAATATCTCTACACCTGAACAGTGTCGTCATGCGATGGATATTGGTGTGCACGCTGTTGTTGTAGGTTCCGCAATTACTAGACCACTCGAAATCACAAAGAAGTTTAAGGCGGCTCTCGATGCGTAAGATTGTTACTCTAGATATTGGTGGCACAAACATCAAGATTGGAATATTTGAAGATGAAGTGCTTGTCCAAGAAGCAGAAATGCCAACACGAGCCAAACAAGGCGCAAAAGATGTCATTGACCGCTGTATTGCATTCATCAAACAATATATGCCATGTGATGGTATTGGTATAAGCACCTGTGGACAAGTCAATAACGACGATGGTTCTATCCACTATGCAAATGAAAACATGCCAGGTTATACAGGCATGCAAGTAAAGAAAATATTTGAAAATGAATTCCATGTCAAAGTCACAGTTGAAAATGATGTATACGCCGCTGCTCGTGGTGAAAACCAATACGGCGCAGGCAAAGGCTACAAAGATTTCATCTGCTTAACCTATGGCACTGGCATTGGTGGAGGTATATACCTAAATGGGCAGCCATACTATGGTGCAGGTAAATCTGCAGGTGTCATGCTAGGCGGTATGATATTGCAATCTACAACAATCAATAAACCATGGGATGGTAGTTACGAATCTCTAGCATCCACAACTGCACTTATCAAAAATGCACAACAAGTTAATCCATGCATTACAAATGGAAGAATCCTATTCGAGCACTTAGATGAGCCAGAAACCAAAGCTGTTTTGGATGCTTGGATTGAACAGATTGCGATTGGCTTGTGTTCTTTAACACACGTATATAACGTACCACTATTCATCCTTGGCGGTGGTATACTCGAACAAGAATATGTATTTAACAACATTAAAAAAGCATATCAAAAATATGTAATTCCAGGCTTTGGTGGTGTACAAATTCACCAAGCAAAGCTTGGAAATAAAGCGGGTATCTATGGTGCACTTGCATTAAATATCAGTAGATAAATACAACAAAAGGAGTGGTAATTCACTCCTTTTCATATTTATTCAGCGTGTGTTAAATTACGTTCTTCCGCATCATAATATACAGGGTTTACTAAGCGGATATAACATTCATCACCCACTGCCAAAACTTGGTGGTGTGGTGCTTGAATCTTTAATTCCTGTGTACCTAAACTTACATAGTATTCTGTATATTCAGATAAGATAATACGCTTTGTAATCTTTGTCTTGATGCCAGACTCATGATTGATTTCAATCTCACTTGGTCTAGTCGCAAGCTTCACTGCTTTATCCATGTGTTTGATATCACATGGTAGTGGTTGTGTTGTATCACCATCGGCATATACCTTGCCATCTCTATACTCAACCTTTGTGAAGTTAGATTCACCTAAGAAGTTATGTACGAATAAACTTACTGGCTTGTTGTAGAGTTCTTGCGGTGTGCCTATTTGGATAATTTCACCCTTGTTCATAACAAGTAGACGATCAGATAACGCCAAGGCTTCTGACTGGTCATGTGTTACGAATACGATTGTGAAGTTATATTCCTTTTGTAGACGCTTAATTTCAAAACGCATACTCTCTCTTAGCTTTGGATCAAGGTTAGATAAAGGTTCATCTAATAATAAGATTCCTGGGTTAACAACGATAGAACGTGCTAACGCAATTCTCTGCTGTTCACCACCAGATAAATCAGATGGGAATACCTTTGCTTGGTCTAATAAGTTTGTCTGCTTAAGCGCAAGATTTACACGTTCTTCAATCTCAGCCTTTGGACGCTTTTGAACCTGTAATGGGAATGCAACGTTATCAAATACGTTTAAATGTGGCCATACAGCGAATGCCTGGAACACCATTCCTAAGTTACGGTGTTCAGGTGGAACATATAAGTTCTTCGCCTTATTGGATACAACTTTCCCCTCTAAACGAATTTCACCTTCGCTTAAATCTTCAAAACCTGCAAGCATACGTAAAGTCGTTGTCTTACCACATCCAGAAGGACCTAAGAATGAGAAACATTCACCCTTCTTGATTGTTAGGTTGAAGTTATTTACTGCCGTAACTGTACCTAGTGTTTTGGTCGTATAGTCTTTTCTTACATTAATTAATTCAATCTGATTCATACTTATACGCCCTTTCTTTCCTTCGTAATAAAGTTGATAATCCAGTTTACAACAACGATCAATAAGATTGTTAGAGTTGCAAGTGCTGAAGCTTGTGTGTAATATCCATCACTACGTAACATGTAGATAGCTACACCTAATGTTCTTGTATATGGTCCATACAAGAGTGAACTTGTTGTTAATTCACGCATTGCTGGCAAGAAGATTAGGAAGAAACCCGATAACATTGCAGGACGAATGAGCGGAAGTGTAATATCCTTGAGGGATTCTGTATGAGAAGCACCGCAAGAACGTGAAGCCTCTTCCAATGATGGGTGTACCTGTCTTAAGGCAGCGGAAGCTGCGTTCATAGAGAAAGACAAGTAACGTGCGATATAAGCAATGAAGATAATCCATAGTGTGTTATATAGGTTGATATTTAAGATTTTACCAGACCATGCAAGAATGACACCGATTGCAAGTACTGTACCTGGTAAAGAGTATGGAAGTGTAGCCAAGAATTCCAAAGCACCCTTTCCCTTTGGCTTGATCTTGATGATTACATAAGCAATCATTACACCTAGTAACATCGCAAAGATACCTGAGCTTACTGCTAAGATTAAGGAGTTGGAAACACCATCACGAACCATCTTGTCGTTGAATAAGATCTTTGTGTAGTTGCTGAAGTCGAAGTTACTTGGTACAAGTGGTAGACCGTAAGACTTCAATAGACCAACTAAGAAAATCATTCCTAATGGTACAACTACAATGATAACTAATGTCACGATAGAGATAATCAAGAGAGGAATCTTAGCAGAACGTAATTTAATTACGGTTGGACGCATACTCTTACCCTTGATAATGTCATAGCTTCCAGACTTCAAGATTACCTTCTGTAATAAAAGTGCTACAGATACAACAACAACTAACAAGATAGATAGAATTGTCGCTTCACGAATACCCTGGAAGTCACCAGCAGCACGGTTAATCAGCTGGAAGATACGTGTTGGTAATGTGTAGATGTTCTGCGAGAATCCTAAGATAGAAGGGACACCAAAGTGTGATAATGATGAAATCATAATCAATAGCGCACCAGATGAAATTGCAGGCTTAACAAGTGGTAATGTAATCTTACGAATAACATATCCCTGTGAAGCACCAGCAATACGTGCAGATTCTTCGAGTGTTGGGTCCATTCTCTCTAATGCACTTACTACCTGCATGAATACAAATGGGAAGTAGTAAGAAACTTCAACGAAGATAATTCCCCATATGGAGTTGATATTAATAGGTGCCTTTGTTAAGTGGAATGTAGTCATTAACCAGTTATTTAAATATCCACCTCTACCCGATAACAATAAGTCCCAAGCCATGGCTCCAAAAAATGGAGGGAACATGTATGGAATACTAAATAATGCACGCATGAATCCCTTCATAGGAATATCACTACGTCCCAGTAACCATGCATAGAACAAGCCCATGATAGTACCGAAAATTGTTACCCAGAATGCAATGGTAATTGTATTCCACATCGCACCGATGTTTTCTTTATTCAATAGAACTTTGAAGAAACTATCTAATGCTAGTTTTCCATCTACGAATAAAGCATTTACGATAATGGAGGCAACCGGAACGATCGCAATAATCGCAAGGATGATAAAGCTTGCGATAATCATAATTTTATCTAAAGAAAACTTACGACCATCTAGCGCAGCTAAATCATTATTTAACGTTTTACGCTTAAACATTATGCCTCCTCCTTTTCATAATAGAACTTACGAATAAACTTCAAGCCAACTTCTTGGCCTTCCTTTGCCTTACCATACTTCATTACATCCAAAGCAGATTGTTGAAGACGGATTTGTTTATCACCTAATTGAATAAAGTAGTTTGTAATATTTCCTAGGAAAGTTTCTGTAACTACCTTACCCTTGATAGGACTTTCGTTATCAAATACTGCATCCATTGGTCTAAATGCTAATTGATATGCCTTTGCAGGATTTTCGAGTGCAGACTTTTCATCTAACTTCACTAAACCATTTTGCGCATGAATGTAGATACCATCTTCCTTCGTCACAACATCAACGAAGTTAGAAATACCTACAAATTCAAAGATATAACGATCCTTAGGCTTCATAACGATATCGTAGTCGTTACCTAACTGACGGATATTACCTTGTTGGTCCATGATTGCCAAGCGATCACATAACTCCAAAGAAGCTTCTTGGTCATGTGAGATATACACGATTGTTGTTCCAATTGTCTTTTGAATCTCACGAATTTCCTTCAACATCTCTTGACGTAGTTTCAAATCTAAGTTTGTGATTGGTTCATCTAAAACGATTAATTCTTTTGATGATACAAGTGCTCTGGCAATCGCTACACGCTGCTGTTGTCCACCGGACAACTGTGATGGCAAGTGGTTAGCATAGCCTTCCATCTGTACCTGCTTGAGCGCATTCATTGCGATTTCCTGCATGTGTTTCTTATCCATTCTCTTCTTCTTTAATGGATACTTTACATTTTCCAATACTGTTAAATGTGGCCATACCGCATAGTCTTGGAAAACAACACCAATATTTCTTCTTTCTGGTGGGATATTAATTCTCTTTTTAGCGTCGAAGACACAAGTTTCTCCAATAAAAATGGACCCTGTTTCAGGCTTGATAAAACCACAGAGAAGTCTAATCAATGTAGTTTTACCGCACCCTGAGGGTCCAATTACACCCATAATTTCGCCATCATTTACTTCTAATGATAGGTTTTGGATAATCTTTTTGTCTCCATAGCTAAAAGATACATCGTTAAATTGTACTTTTGCCATGGTTTTCTCCTAGTTGTTTATTTGAAAATCTTGTCGAACTTCTCTAAGATTTCTGCACTCTGTTCAGCGATTGCCTTGTCATCCGCAACCATTGCACGAGCGATAATTTCATCTAATGATAGTGTGCCTTCCTTCTTAACATCTCCACGGATTGGCATTGTGTCATTCTTCGCAAGAATTTCTTGTCCTTCCTTAGAAAGGATGTAGTCATATAAAGCCTTACCACCTTCTGGGTTTGGTGAGTCTTTGAGTAATGCGATTGGACTAGATACAGCGATTAAATCCTTTTCTGGATATGTGAAACGAATTGTAGAACCCTGATCTGCTAGAGATTGTGTAACATAGTCAACACCAATCGCAACCTTATAAGCACCAGCTGCTACCTTTGTATGTGTAGAAGTTGTACCTGATTCTAATTCAGCTCCGTGTTCCTTTAACTTCTCGAAGAATTCAACACCATATTCTGGGTTGTTCATTAAGCTAGCTACTAAGTAAAATGTTGTTCCGGATTCACCTGGGTCTGTCATAACAATCTGTCCCTTGAACTCATCCTTTAATAAGTCTTTCCAAGTCTTTGGAACTTCATTTTCTGGAACTGTGTTTGTGTTTGTTGTTAATCCCATAACGACAAGACGTGCACCTGTGTAGAAGTGTTCTGGATCCTTAAACTTTTCATCGATATTAGCAGCTTCTGGAGATTCATAAGCTTCTAAGATTCCCTGTTCCTTAAATGTTACATAGTTGGATGGGTCACCAATCCATACTAAGTCAGTTGCGATTTGACCAGATTGCTTTTCTGTCGCAATCTTTGTCGCAACCTTAGATGTGCCAGCTGCGTAGTAGTCTAAAGAATATTCTGGATGAGCAGCTTCAAATCCTTCCTTTAAAGCTTCTAACTGTTTTTCCTTTAATGAGGAGTACAACATAACCTTTGACTTTCCACCTGAGTTTGTATTTTCAGTTGTTGTAGTGGAAGTTGATGCAGGTTTATTTGTGCATCCAATTAACATTGCGGATGCTGCAAGTAGTAAGAAAAATTTTTTCATGATTTCTTTCCTCCTGAGTTCACTTACTAACCATATTGTAGAAAGACTAGTGCATATTTAAAACTTAAAAATTGTGATATTATGTGAATATCAAATATTTAAATATCGAGAAAAGTGCCTACTTATGAATGAATCTACAAAATTACAGAACAGTATTGATAGATTACGAAAGCGATTGATTCTGATTGTCGCATTATTTTTCATCTTCGTAAGTCTATTGTTGTTTAAGAGTATCAATGACTCTAAAAAGAAAAGTTTGATTGATTATCACATCAAAACTCAAGAAAACTTCAAGAATCTAATGGCACACTCCTTAGATACTGTTCGTTATGCAGCTTATAATACCTTCTATTCAAGTGAAGCCATCAGCTTACGTAATGCAACGGATTTATCCCCAACACAAGCCACAAAATACCTGCGTACCTTACATGCTTTAGATAGTACAAATCCATTTATTCATTCTATTTATCTATTAAACAAAGCATCCAATACGGTATATACAACCAGTTCGGGCTCATCTACCTTAGATCAATTTCAAGATAAGGATGCTTTTACACCTAACACTCATTTATTGCGCCTACGCCAACTATCGAAGAACGTTTGGGTTTATACATTACAATTTACGGATTTTAGAGATACACAAGTATCCATGGTTGTAAATATTGACGCATATTTATTCAATCGTTCTCTATTTAGGGATACAGAGGCTACTGAATTTATATACGAACCAGAAATGGATAAGTTTTTCAGTTCAACTGCGGATTCTAGTCTTCCGATTGAAACGCTAGACTTTACTTCCGATAATGATAGTCACTTCAAAACCATTGGTGACTATGTATACTTCTACTCCTACCAACAGGACTATAGTTTATATATCATTAAACAGGTAAAATCTAATACTATCATCAGTAGTATTTCTTCATATCTTCCATTATTTTTAGAGATTATTGTTATCACATTTATCCTGATTTTGATTTTAGGATATTTCATCAATAAGTATTACTACACACCTCTCTATGAAATCATGGATAAGTTTGAGCTTAAATCATCTTCTAAGAACTCCGTGAATAACGCTGTTACACTCTGGATTCATGACCAACAACACAAGATGGAAGAAGCAATGCACAAAGCCAAGCAAGACTATCTTACAAAACTCCTCTTGAATCAAAAGCTTCCACTATTAAGAAATAACTTAGATTTTGATACAACAAGTGATATCTATATTTGCATCTTAGATAGCCTGACCAATAAGAACATTCTAGAATTCTTCGGCGAACAGAAAGAAGTATATACTATTAACAACCTACATACAGTCATCTCAAATACAGTAGATATTGATGGGCTTTCTAATTATGCGAAAACACATCACATCAAAGTGTTTCTCGGTGACGCAAAACCTTTCTCAAGAGTATATACCTCGTATCAAAAACTATCCCAACTCTATTACCTACGTATCTTAGATTCTACTAAATTCTTCTATACAGAATCTGATATGCCACACTTCATGACAAACTTCTCAACAATTCAAGAGGCAGAACAACGATTACTCTATACCTTCGAGCATGGTCGAAACGAAGAGATAAATAAATCCTTCCAAGAGTGGTTTAATCTAATGAAATCCTTGCATTACAATTCGCTATTATTCTTCTATACAAAGTTATATTCTAGCTTACGTGATCGTATTCGTTCTATCACATCTATTTCAAGCTTACCAACTTACCAGTTTGAAAATAAGCTGAATACAATTACAGATATCCAAGAGATCAACTCATATATCCTAAGTATCATGCATGCATATAATAAGTATCTTGCGAATATGAAAGAAGAAAAAATTCTAGATCTAGTATCGAATGCGAAGGATTATATTGATGCACATTTATGTGATACAGACTTAACTGCTGATAGTGTTGCGGAATCTATGGATTATAACGCTACCTATTTAAACCGAATCTTTAAATCCCAATATGAAATGTCCATGAAGGAATACATCAATATCAGCCGTGTTGAACTAGCGAAGAAGCTTCTCGTTGAAACAGATTTATCCACGTTAGAAATCTCTGCACAACTCGGTCTAGAAAACTCAAATTACTTCTATACATTCTTTAAGAAACATACAGGTAGTACACCAAATCAATATCGCACAGATCACAAATCAACATAAGTACATTTTACTTATGTTTTTTCTTTGCAAAGTACAACGTATTTATTTTTACTTATTTTATCAAACAATCATTTTTCTTTTATATTTTTCATGTACAATAAAACCAAGCTATTACATAAAAAAGAAGGGGGCTCATTTATGGAACTAAATTATAGAAAATGTGCAGAAGAAATCTTTGCAACACTAGGTGGTAAAGAGAATATTATCAGTGCTGCACACTGTGCCACACGCTTACGTCTAGTGATTGCGGACAATAGTAAAGTTGATATAAAGACATTAGAAAACGTACAAGGCGTGCAAGGTGTATTTAATTCTAGTGGACAATTACAGATTATTATCGGTACCGGTACTGTCAATAAAGTTTACGATGAATTCATCGCAATTAGTGGAGTAACTGGCGGCAGTAAAGATGATGTAAAGGCTGCAGCAGCTTCACAAATGCCATGGTGGAAACAACTGATCAAGACACTTGGTGATGTATTTGTACCAATCTTACCAGCTATCGTAGCTGCTGGATTAATGATGGGTCTTGTAGAAGCATTAGGTAAGGCTATCCCATCCTTCGCATCAACAGACTGGTATGCATTCTTAGATATGGCTTCTAATACATCCTTTGCATTCCTACCAGTACTTGTTGCGGTATCTGCTGCACATGTATTCTGCGGAAACATCTTCTTAGGTGCTGTTATTGGACTTATGATGGTTCACCCAGCACTAACAAACGGTTGGGCAGCCGCAAACGGATATGAAGTATGGTATTTATTTGGTAAAGGCATCAATATCTTTGGCTATACACTCGGACAAGTCAACCAATTAGGCTATCAAGGACACGTGATTCCAGTTGTGATTGCCGTTTGGGTAATGAGTAAGATTGAAATCAAACTACACAAGATTGTCCCTGAGATGATCGACTTATTTGTAACACCACTTACAACTGTACTATTAACAGCTTTAGCAACCTTCATGGTTATCGGACCTGTATTTGCGGCACTAGAAACTTGGGTATTATCTGCCGCAACAGTACTCGTTGCCAATCCTATCGGTGCTCTAGCAATGGGTGCTCTATATCCTATAACAGTTGTCATGGGTCTACATCACATGTATAACACAATTGAATTGGGCATGCTTAGCACAGGTGCATTAAACACATGGATGCCTATCGCTTCTGCCGCAAACTTTGCACAGTTTGGTGCATGCCTAGCAGTCGGTCTAAAGACAAAGAACGCAAAGCGTAAAACAATCGCAATTCCATCCGCATTATCCGCTTCCCTAGGCATTACAGAACCAGCTATCTTCGGTGTAAACCTACGCTTGATGAAGCCATTCGTATTCGCAGCAGTTGGCGGTGCAGTCGGTGCTCTTGTAGGAGCGATCTTCCACATTGGTGCAACAGCCAACGGTGTAACAGGTATTCCAGGCTTCCTCATTGCATCTAACCCACTTACATATACAATCCTACTACTTGTAGCAGGCGGAACATCCTTTGTATTAACATTCTTATTCTGGCACGAAGATGATGTGACGGAAGAACAAAAAACAACTGCAACAGCATCTACTCCAGTTTCAGCAACGAAAGCAGAAACAATTATCACTACAGAAAAAGGTACTGTCCTATCTCCAGTAAAGGGAAAAGTTATTCCTGCAAGCGAAATCCCAGATCCAGTATTTGCAGGTGAAGCAATGGGTCAATCCGTTGGTATTGTCCCAACAGAAGGAACAGTATACGCTCCATTTGATGGAACAGTGATGATGTTATTCCCTACAAAACACGCAATTGGATTACAATCTAAGGACGGTTTAGAAGTACTCATTCACGTTGGTGTTGATACAGTACAGATGAATGGCGAAGGCTTTGAAGCATTTGTAAAACAAGATGATGTCATCCATGCTGGTGATAAACTAATTACTTTCGACCGTGCTAAGATCAAAGATGCAAATCATCCAGATACTGTGATCGTTGTATTAACAAATAGCGCTAACTTCGAAAAGATTGAAAAAGCCGCATAAATACTTAAAAGTATTATTTTTGAAAAGATATAGTAATTATTTTCATAAAACTATATCTTTTTTTCATATTTTTTACATTTTATATATAAAACTTCTAAAAGAATTTGGTATGATAAGGACATTATTAAAAGGGGTATAACTTATGGAACGTGAAAAACTCTCATCACGCCTCGGCTTTATCTTATTATCCGCAGGTTGTGCAATTGGCTTAGGCAACGTCTGGAGATTCCCGTACATCGTCGGACAATATGGTGGAGCAGCCTTCGTACTAATCTATATTGCATGTTTAATATTACTAGGTCTACCAATCATCATTATGGAATATGCGGTTGGTAGAGGCAGCCAAAAAAGTATTGCTCTCGCCTTTGATGAATTAGAACCAAAAGGAACCAAGTGGCATATTTATAAATGGTTTGGTATGGGTGGTAATTACTTACTTGCAATGTATTACACAACGATAACAGGTTGGTTATTACTATACTTCTTTAAGACATTACGTGGAGACTTCAATGGTTTAGACGCAACTGCAGTTGGCGAACAATTTGGCAGTCTAATGAACCAACCACTCACAATGTTTATCTTCATGGCAATTACAGTCATACTCTGTTTTGGTATCTGCTCAATGGGACTACAAAACGGAGTAGAAAAAATCACTTCTAAGATGATGGTTGCCCTACTCATCTTAATGGTAGCACTAGGTATCAACTCCATCTTCTTAAAAGGAGGACAAGCAGGACTAGAATTCTACCTCAAACCAAACCTAGCAGCAATTCAGGAAGTCGGTATCGGTAAAGTTATCTTCGCAGCGCTAGGCCAATCCTTCTTTACACTTAGTATTGGTATTGGTGCAATGACAATCTTCGGCAGCTACATCGACAAAAAACGAGCACTCACTGGCGAAGCATTACACGTACTAGGACTCGATACACTTGTGGCAATCATGGCAGGCTTCATTATCTTCCCAGCATGTTTCGCATTTGGTGTAGAACCATCACAAGGACCAAAACTTATATTTGTGACATTACCAAATATATTTAACCACATGTTCTTAGGACAATTATGGGGAGCGTTATTCTTCTTATTCATGTCCTTCGCAGCTCTTTCAACTGTTATCGCTATCTTCCAAAATATGATTGGCTTTAGCTCTGATCTAACAAAAGTATCCGTTAAGAAATCCTCACTCATCAACGCAATCGTCATTATTGTATTATCACTACCATGTATATTAGGATTTAATGTATTGCAAAATATTACACCGTTAGGTGCAGGCACAAATATTATGGACTTAGAAGACTTTATCGTTAGTAATAACCTACTACCAATTGGCTGTCTAATCTATCTCCTATTCTGCACAAGCAAATATGGATGGGGCTTTGGTAACTTCCTTGCAGAAGCAAATGAAGGAAAAGGCATCAAATTCCCTAAATGGGCACGCCTATATGTGACCTATATTATTCCACTTATCATCATGTGGATCTTTATCCAGGGATATATCAGCACATTTATGAAATAAACAAAGATAGTATAGAGTTTTCTCTACACTATCTTTCTTTATGAATACTAATTTTAATACTGCATTAATTGTTTACAACCTTGAGTCCTAAACTATTCGCTACTTCTTCTTAACTGTTACTAATTCGTCAAGTAACTCAACTACTCGCTCGTAAGCATCTTCCTTAGACATGTCCTTTGTGTTCTGATACTTGTTGAAGTATGTTAAATATACCTTGTTTACGTTATCTAAATATAAGTAGCCTTCAACATATCCACCGTCTGTTGTATCAACCTTGTTAGTATATAAAGTATAACCCTTATAATCACTCTTAACTAGGTTTTCTTTCTTATCAAACTCCAAGTAGTAGGAGTCAACTTTCTCTAAAGTATCTCCACGTTCCTTAAACTCAAAGTTCTTAGGCAAGAAAGTACACATGAAAATTAATTTATCATAAGAATAGGTGTCTGTATCTTTCTCAAAACCTGTTGCAACTATTTTAGCAACATAGTCATTATTAAGTTCATCTGTAGACTTTTTGTACTCTTCATCCCAGTAATGGTCACGTTCTTCTACTTCTTTATTCAAACGATATTTGTCTGAAATATGTCCATTCTTATCTACTACGATTGCGTTTACTGTATAATTAGTTGGTAACTTGACAGATACATCATAGTCAAAATGTTGTACATTCGGTCCAACTGGATTACCGTCATCACCCATAATACGATTACCATTCTCATCAACCAATTTTCCTTGGTATTCTGCACCTGAAGCGTTAAACTTAAATTCTTCATAATTCTTTTGAGCAAAGATGTCAAATTTTGAAGTATCTTTTTCTTTTTGTTTTGGTGCTTCTGTTGTCTGTTCTGTTGTAGTCTGTTCATTTTCTTGTTTAGGTTCTTTAGGTCCACAGCCAACTAAACCAGATAAGAGTACTGCTACACATAAACCTGATAGTAATTTCTTGTTCATACTATTCCCCTTTAGTCATTTACTACTTTAAGCCCTAGACTATTCGCTACTTCTTCTGCCTTTGATCCTTTAGGTGTATGGATCTCTACATCTGGGTTACAGGTATCAACAAAATAGAATAAGTCTGTAATTTCTGTTACACTTGCTGGAATTGTAATGGATTTAATTGACCTTGTGCCCCAGAATACTAATGTTCCAATACTCTTTGTACCTTCTGGGAAAGTTACTTCTTCAAGAGAACGACATCCATTGAAGATATCATCTTCTACTGTTTCTATTGACTTACCTAAGTGTACATACTTTAGAGCACCATCAATCGCAAATGCAGTTTTTGAAAGATACCGTACTGTATCTGGTAATACGATTGCCTCACAGTTCTTTAGGTTTGATAGACCACGTTCTCCAATTGCGATAACAGGTTTACCTTTAATTTCCTTTGGTACACGAACAACCTTGTCATCAGAAGTACAACTGTAGATAACATAACCTTCTTGCCATTCATCATATGTGAAGTACTTTTCATCTGTCTCTGGGAAGTCTTTGAAATTCTTCTCAGTTACTTCAGAGTTGTTTGTTGTAGTTGTTGTGTTATTTTTTGTTTCCTTTGTTTCGTTTGTAGATGTACTTGTTGTAGTGTCCTGTTTTGGTTCTTTAGGTCCACAGCCTACTAAACCTGATAAGAGTACTGCTGCACACAAGCCTGATAATAATTTTTTGTTCATCATTATTCTCCTTTAGTCATTTACTACTTTGAGTCCCATTGTTTTAGCTACTTCTTCTGCTTTTGATCCCTTAGGTGTATGGATTTCTACATCTGGGTTACAGTTATCCACAAAATAGAATAATTTTGTAATTTCTGTTACACTTGCTGGAATTGTAATTGTTTTTAATGAACGACCATAAAAGAATATTTGCCCTTCTATCGTCTCTGTCCCTTCTGGGAATGTGATAGATTCTAAAGAACTACAGCCATTAAACGCATCATCACTTACTTTCTTTAGCCCAGTACCCAGATGAATATATTTTAATTTCATATCAGCTACAAATGCAGATTCTCCAAGCAAACGAACAGTATCTGGCAAAACGATTGCTTCACAGTTTTGCATATTACCTAGTCCTCTTTCGCCGATAGCTAATACTGGTTTACCATTAATCTCTTTAGGTACTACAACTACTTTTTCTTCAGAAGAACAGCCTTCAATTACAATACCTTCATTCCAATCGTTATAACTAAAGTATTTCTTATCTGTCTCTAGGAAGTCTTTGAAGTTCTTCTCAGTTACTTCAGAACTGTTTGTTGTGTTGTTTTCTGTTTCCTTTGTTTCGTTTGTAGATGTATTTGTTGTAGTATCTTGTTTTGGTTCCTTAGGTCCACAACCTACTAAACCTGATAAGAGTGCTGCTGCACATAAGCCTGATAATAATTTTTTGTTCATAATATTCCCCTTTAGTCATTTACTACTTTGAGTTCTAAACTATTCGCAGCTTCTTCTGCTTTTGATCCTTTTGGTGTATGAATTTCTACATTCTTATTTGAATTTTCCGGGAAGTAGAATAAGTCTGTTATTTCAGTTACACTTTCAGGTATTGTGATCGATTTGATTGATGGTGTGTCTGAAAATACCAATTCACCAATTGATTTTGTTCCTTCCGGAAATACAACAGACTCTAGAGAACTTGCTCCTAGAAATGCGTGATCATCTACAGTTTCTAAAGATGTTCCTAAATAAATGTACTTCAATGCTTTATCTCGGCCAAAAGATGACTCTCCAACATATCTTACTGTATCTGGTAAGACGATTGCCTCACATTTTTCAAGATTTGCCATACCACGCTGTGCAATCGCTATAACAGGTTTACCATTAATGGTTTTTGGTACACGAACAACCTTGTCATCAGAAGTACAACTATATATTGCGTAGCCTTCCTGCCACTCTTCATATGTGAAGTACTTTTCGTCTGTCTCTGGGAAGTCTTTGAAGTTCTTCTCTGTTACTTCAGAGTTGTTTGTTGTAGTTGTTGTGTTGTTTTCTGTTTCCTTTGTTTCGTTTGTAGATGTACTTGTTGTAGTATCGTGTTTTGGTTCCTTAGGTCCACAACCTACTAAACCCACAAGCATGATTCCTGCACATAAGCCCGATAATAATTTCTTTTTCATAAGAATACCCCCTATATTTTCATGAATAGTATTAATAATATTTTGTTGTTAATATCAATTAAACTGATTTAATCTTCTCACAATTATATATTGTTGAACACATTGAAATCCTTAAGTATTTATAATTTTAAGATCATTATTACTTTAATTTTTCTAAAAAAATGCCGAAGGCACCACAAATGATATTCACGTGTTTCCTTTCGGCTTTTATTTACGTTTCACTATTATTGTTTCACAAATTTTAGGATTTCTTCGTACTTATATACACGTAAGTAACATAGAGCACATACCACAATTACAAGTGTGATAATACCACCTAAAATACTATGGATGATTCCTAACACAACACGATAAGCTACCATCGCAAGTACTGTGTAAATCAAACCGTTTGTTATCTTTTGTCCCCCAGTTGCTTGGTATAAGTACCATAGACCACCAATCACTATTGCTAAACATGCGATGTTTAAGAACAATCTAATAATCGCTAACCAGCCTAGTGGTGTACATAATATAAGTGCTCTAAGGATTGCAGCCGCAACCAACATATTGATTCCTGTACGATATTGATCCATATATTTCCCTCTATCTTTCTGTTTCTTTAAACGATTCATGTACTTCTGTCGCAACTTCTCGCCCGTCTTTAATTGCGGTTGCGATAGATTGAGGACCTAAATATGCATCCCCTGTTATTAGTACATTTCCTATTGTACTCTGATGTTGACCGGAAGTCAAATTTAACTTTTCATCCAGAACACTAAAGTCTACTTTTTGTCCAATTGCCGCAATGACAAGGTCACATGGAATAATATGTTC
>ERZ1674239.41-NODE-41-length-49848-cov-4.378507_pt1 | contig 49848 bp, 57 predicted proteins | sample MGYA00581208_ERZ1674239 | MGnify/ENA primary metagenome ERZ1674239 (study PRJEB41354, sample SAMEA4873308) | human saliva metagenome | biome: human-associated habitat [ENVO:00009003]; feature: mouth environment [ENVO:08000002]; material: saliva material... | reverse complement strand
ATCAAGCCTTATCATACCTGTAAATTACAGTGTCCAAGAAATTGGGTTCACTTCACACTCCAACTTTTTTCTTATGAAAACTTGTTTATTCCTACTTCTGAATAGAGTAGTTCTGGTAGTTACCGTTTAATACGGATGCTTGGTTGGCAACGTTTAAGATATCACTAATAATAGCTCCATCTTCTACGAATAGCTTCTTTGTGATACCTTCTTCTGCACATTCATAGCCAGCAGCCGTCATGATATCAGAGAAAGCCTCACGGTTCTTTTCACTATCAAATGATACATAGTGATGAATTGTCACAAGTGTATCTTGTTCAAACATACCGTTTAAGGAACTAGCTTCTGCTAGCAATTCTTCTACGAAGTCTGGATTGAGATATGGATATACACCACATACTTCCTGTACTTCTAGAGAACGATCACTTGCGTCGTAAGTAGGCTGTGCTACTCCATCTCCATCTGCCAAAGTTATAAAATGTACTTCATTATCATCGTCTTCAACTTCGTTATTTTCAGTTTCTTTCTGATCTTTTAATAGTTTTACTGCAATGACTGCACCAACACCGACAGCCACCGCAAGAGCACCAAATAGTCTATTTAACATAGTTGTCTCCTCTCTGTCTCTATATGTCATATTTTAGCACATCTAGCTAAAATACCCTAACGGAAACATCATCTACTTTTTTCTAAATAGGTCATAATACTAACCGCATTGGAAGCAGCACCTTTACGGATCTGATCTCCACAACACCAAAGACTAATACTATTTGCACGACTTGTATCCTTGCGTACTCGTCCTATATATACAATGTCTTGATTCGAAGTTTCTACTGGTGTAGGAACATGATCTTCAATAAGTTCAACCCCAAGGAAGTTTTTCATCTCTTGTCGAATCGCATCCAAGGATAGTTCTTGTTCTGTTTCAACTGTCAAGGAAATTGAATGGGATCGATATACTGGTACACGTACACAAGTACAGTTTACCTGCAAATCATCCGCATGCATGATCTTACGACCCTCATTGTGCATCTTCTCTTCTTCCGTTGTATAACCATTATCTAGATACGAACCAATCTGCGCAATGCAGTTATATGCAATCTGTGCTGGGAAGATATTTGGATGAACCTCCTCGCCCTTATCAAGCTGTAAAATCTGCTCACGCAATTCACGCATACCTTCAACACCTGCACCACTAACTGCTTGGAATGTTGTCGCAGTTACATGCTTTATTTTAGATAAGCGATGAATTGGTGCAAGTGCCATAAAGGCAATAATCGTAGAACAGTTTGGATTAGCAATTACACCGTGATGACCTAGTGCATCTTCCCCATTAATCTCTGGTACGACTAACGGAACATCATCCTGTAAACGAAAAGCGCTGGAGTTATCGATAAGTACTACATTTGCTTTTTGAATCAAAGGTAAATACTCCTTGATAAGAGCGTTGGATACTGCACCAAGCACATAATCTAATCCTTCAAAAGAATGCTCATCTACAACTTGTACAGTGATTCCTTCGCCATGAAATGATAATACACGTCCCGCTGACCTTGGACTTGAGAATAAACGTAATTCTTCTACTGCAAGGTTTTGTTCTTCGATGCATTCTAGCATCTGTCTACCGACAGCACCTGTCGCACCTAAAATTCCAATTTTCATGCATGTTCCCTCTCTTCTTGAATAAATCTATCATAAATACAGCGAATCGCATTGTGGAAGTCATGATTGGATACACCTACCACAACAGATAATTCATCTGCACTCTGGTTAATAACTTTAATGTTAATTTTATGATTACCAAACTCACTTAAAAGTTGTCCCGAAGCACCAGGTACTTGTTTCATACCTCTACCTACAATAGCTACCATCGCTAAATCTTCTTCTAACATCAGTTCATCTGGTTCTAATTCTTTCTTAATTCTTGCAAGAATCTCATACTTGCACTGTTCAATTGCACCCTTTTGTACAATTACAGTAAACGTATCTACTGTAATTGGAACACTTTCGATTGAGATGTGATACTCCTCAAAGATAAACAATAATCGACGTAAGAAACCAACTTCTGTTGAACTATGACTCTTTACAACTGTAAAGGAAGCGTAGTCTCTACGTCCTGTAATACCTGTAACAGTTGAAGTGCCGTTAGCTTTATCATATTCTTCGCAATCATCTTGAATAAATGTTCCAGGATTCTCTGGGTCATTCGTATTCAAAATATGGATAGGAATATTCTTTTCACGTACTGGGAAAATCGCATCATCATGGAGTACATTCGCACCCATGTAGCTCATCCCACGAAGTTCACTATATGTAATCACTGGAATCTGTTGTGGATTATCAATGATACGTGGATCAGAAACCAAGATTCCAGATACATCTGTCCAGTTTTCATAGACTTCCGCATCCACAATATTGGCTAAGATTGAACCCGTAATATCACTTCCACCACGGCTCATGACTTTGATTTGTCCATTTGGTAAAGCGCCATAGAAGCCCGGAATCACATACTTCTTATCCATGTCCATAACCTTTTTTAAATTTTGCTTTATTTTATCAAAGTCAAAATCACCATTATATTTAAATGCAATAACATCTTTCGCATCTAAAAACTCTGCACCTAAATATTCTGCCATGCATCGTGCAGTTAAATACTCACCACGAGAAACGATATAATCTACAGGCGCATTTGCATCTAACATCTCTTTAACACTAGCAAACTCTTTTTCTAAATCAATCCTTAAGCCAAGTGAATCACAGATACGTTGATATTTCTCTTTTACAAGATTAAAGATAGTTTCATAGGATACACCATAATTAATATGTGCATGTAAAAGATATAGTAAGTCTGTCACCTTGTAATCATCACGGTTTTCTTTACCACAAGCACTAACGACAATAAACTTACGATTCACATTCGCATCTACGATGCGTTTTACTTTTTCAAATTGTTCTTTACTGGCTACAGAAGAACCACCAAACTTACTTACAATCATGCATTACCTCCGCCACAAATACCGCATCATCTTCCAATATCTTCATCACAGAAGCTAGCTCCACAAAAGACATTCTCTTTGTAATGCATGTATCTTCATCAACTCTTTCTTCAATTACTTCTTCCATACGATTTAGATTTGCAGAACGTACATAGAATGAGGATACGCGACTCATGTTATCCACGCAAATACTTACTTCAGTTGAAACTTCAGTATCTTGATGAAGTACTAAATCAATTAAATCTTGTACAACCGCATGTGCAGTTGGATAAGAACCTGCACCCTGGCCAACATAAGTCATCTTACCCAGTGTTTTAGAATTACTTTCAATCGCATTGAAGTTTGCCGGTATTGTCGCAAAGATATTTTGCTTTGGAATAAATGTTGGAATCACCGTACCACTTACAGTACTACTAGACTTAACACCAGAGCCGATAAATTTACATACATAACCATGCTCGCATGCGTATGCAATATCCTTTGCACTGATATGACGAATCCCGTAGATATCGATATCACCAACATTCGCAAGTACACCAAATCCTTTACAACTTGAAAGTACTACTTTATACGCTGTATCCATACCATCAATATCGTCTGATGGATCAAATTCCGCATAGCCACAAGCTTGCGCTTCTTTTAATGCAACCGCAAACTCTGAACCTTCATCACTCATCTTACTTAAGATGTAGTTTGTTGTCCCATTGAAGATTCCACGGAAACTTTCAATATCATCGATACGCTTCGTACGATCTAGATTGCTCATCCAAGGAATCCCACCACCACAAGCAGCTTCATACTTCAAACTAACACCACGTGTACGTGCAAGTTCTAAAAGCTCTTCTAAATGATTTACCAACATCTTCTTATTACTAGTCACAACATGCTTTCCATTGAATAACGCTGCCTTGACATAACTAAATGCCGGCTCATCTCCACCGATACATTCCACTACTACATCAATTTCAGAATCATCCACAATGTCATGAATGTCTACTGTCATGCGATTATCCGTAATATCCTTTTCATAGCGTACTAATATCTTAGAAATCTCTAACTGTGAGATTTCTTTTGTATTCTTTTCATCAACGATTTTTCTAACACCAGAACCAACTGTTCCGTGTCCCAATAACCCAATCTTCATATAAACCTCTGTTTCTAAAATAGATACACTTGTATTTAAAACACAAACAGTGTATCATTTTTCTATATTTGAAACAAGAAGGAAGCCCTATGAAATATATTAGTACACGAAATAAAGAAAAAATTGTATCCGTTTCTGAAGCGATTATCCAAGGTCTCGCTGATGATGGCGGACTCTATACACCACAAACACTTGATCAAAAGGTAGATTTAGCCTCTACTCTTAAGATGAGTTATTTAGAGCTAGCTCAATACATTCTATCTCTTTTTTTAAGTGACTTTAGTCATAAACAAATCCAACAGTGTGTTCAAAATGCCTATCAAAACTCATTTGAAAACAATGAAGTAGCACCACTGTGCAAATACAACGATGGTTGGCTCGTGGAATTATGGCACGGCCCAACCAGCGCCTTTAAAGATGTAGCCCTAACACTACTACCACATTTACTAACAGCCGCATACCAAAACCAGAATGAAAATGACCTCATCTCCATTCTGACTGCCACAAGTGGTGATACAGGCAAAGCCGCAATCAATGGTTTCGCAGATGTTAAAAACACTGCTATTACAGTACTCTATCCAGAAATTGGTGTATCCGATATCCAGAAGAGACAAATGCAAACATCACTTGGTAAAAATGTTGAAGTTATCGCAGTCAAAGGTAACTTTGATGATTGCCAACGTATTGTAAAGGACGCGATGAAAGATCCAGTTGTGCTAGAGGCGTGCAAACACATGAAACTTTCCTCTGCTAACTCCATTAACATTGGTCGCTTGATACCGCAGATTGTCTATTATTTTGACTCTTACGCAAAACTTGTAAATCACGGTGATATTCAATTGGGAGATGTAGTTAACTTTGTTGTGCCAAGTGGTAACTTCGGTAATATCCTTGCTGGATATCTTGCAAAACAACTAGGCTTACCAATTAAGAAACTGGTGTGTGCTTCAAACTCCAACAATGTTCTAACAGACTTTATTCGAACAGGTACATACAATGCGAATCGAACATTTATTCCAACGATATCCCCATCAATGGATATCCTGGTTTCTAGTAATTTAGAGCGTCTATTATTCCTTCTTAGCAATCATAATGATGTGTTAATCAACCAATATATGGCCTCTTTAAAGAACGATGGCCACTACACAATCTCTGATGATTTACGTCAACGACTACAAGAAAGCTTTGCGGCATATGATTGTTCAGAAGATGAATGCAAGAAAGTAATACATGATACTTTCCATAAGGAACATATCCTTATTGATCCACATACAGCAGTTGCTGTACATGCATGTCATGCATACAAACAGGAATCAAACGACAATACACCATGTATCGTATTATCCACTGCTAGTGCCTATAAGTTTGCAAAGGATGTATATACAGCTTTGACAGGAAATTCTTGTAAGGATGAATTCGAAGCGATGAACGCATTACACGACTACACATCTATTGCAATTCCAAAGAATCTTGCATGCTTAAAGGATATGGAAATTCGCTTTACAAACACAGTTAAAAAAGAAGACGCATTAGCCACAATCGCAAAGCGCTTGGAGGGTTTACAACATGATCACAATTAAAACTCCTGCCACATCTGCTAACCTTGGTTCTGGCTTTGATTGTCTTGGTATTGCACTAAAGCTATATAACATTTTCCAAGTTGAAAAATATGACCATAACTTCCTAGAGAATGTGGATGAAGAATACAATAACGATAACAATCTCTTCCTACAGGCATATCGCCTTGGTTGTGAGACAATTGGTAAATATGATCCCATTCACGTTATCTTTGATTGTCATATTCCAATTAGTCGTGGATTAGGTAGTAGTGCCTCCTTTATCATTGGTGGCTTAGTCGCTGCTAGTGTTCTACACAACAATATTTTAAGTGAAGCAGAAATTTATCGCTTAGCCTGCAGTATTGAAGGTCATCCAGACAATATTGCACCATGTTTATATGGAGGACTATGTGCTGGCATGACAATTGATGAGAAACACTTCTTATCATATACACTACCAATCCACAAAGATTGGAAATATACAGCTCTTGTACCTAATGTTGAAGTTAGCACAGAAAATGCCCGTGGTGTATTACCAGATGCATACTCTCGTAGTAAAGTAGCTACCGCTATCAGTAATGCAATCCTCACATCACAAGCATTACAAGAAGGAAATCTCCCCCTACTTTTAGCCGCAACACACGATATTGTGCATGAACCGTATCGTCAAAAGCTAATTCCTAACTTTGAAGTAATCCAACAGATTGTAAAGGAAGATACTGATGGCGTTTTACTGATCAGTGGTTCTGGTTCAACCTGCTTATGTATTGCGAAAAAGGAATTAAGTACAGCCGCACGTTTAAAGATTGCGTCACTTCCAAATCATTGGCAATGTTTGCAATTAGACGTTACCTTTCACGGCACAGAGATAGAGAGGTAAGCACATGCAAAACTCTGAATATCTAATTGTTCATAAGAAGATACTACCTGAATACTTTAGCCAAGTTATCCAAGCAAGATCTCTACTTGAAAATCACGAAGTTGAAACGGTCACAGAAGCCGTAAAAAAAGTAGGTATCTCTAGAAATACCTACTATCGTTATAAAGATTATCTATTTGAGATTTCTGATAACGCCACTTCACGTACAATGACAATCTCTCTCATCCTAAAAGATGAAAGTGGCGCATTAACAGCAGTACTACAAACACTAAGTAAAGCGCAAGCTAGTGTCTTAACAATCTCACAAGCCATTCCAGTAGATGGATACGCAACAGTACTAATTAGCTTATATATCTCTAAGATGGAAAATACTCCAGACAATCTATTAAAACAATTACTCAAACATTCTTGTGTACGTAAAGTACAGCTTGATGCGATCGCATAAGAAAAGAGCCAGTTGGCTCTTTTTGATTTGTTTACTTTTGAACGCTTCCTTGCTTAGCAACTGCAGCCATCTTAGCTTCAATAGCAGCCTGGTCACCTAAGTATTCCTTAGAGATGAACTTTCCGTTGTCATCGAATGTGTAAACGAGTGGAACACCTGTAGGGATGTTTACGCCGATGATTTCTTCATCTGTTAAGTTTTCAAAATACTTAACAAGAGCACGTAAGCTATTACCGTGAGCGGCGATGATGACACGCTTGCCAGCCTTCATCTGTGGTAAGATTTCCTGTTCATAGTAAGGAACTGCACGAGCAATTGTATCCTTTAAGGATTCAGCTAATGGAAGTTCATCCTTATTTTCATTACGGTAAGCTTCCTGTAATGCTGGATTTCTATCATCTGTTGGATCTAAAGCAGGTGGCTGAACATCAAATGATCTTCTCCAGATCTTAACCTTTTCTTCACCATACTTCTCAGCTGTTTCAGCCTTATTTAAGCCCTGTAATGCACCATAGTGTCTTTCATTAAGCTTCCAAGTCTTCGTAACTGGTAACCATTCACGGTCCATTTCAGATAATACAAAGTTTAATGTGTGGATTGCACGCTTCAAATATGATGTATAGCAAAGATCAAAGTCAAATCCTGCTTCCTTTAAAGCACGTCCGCCAGCCTTAGCTTCTTCTACACCCTTCTCAGAAAGTTCAACGTCTGTCCAACCTGTGAAAAGGTTGAGCTTATTCCATTCACTTTCACCATGTCTAATTAAAACAAGTTTCATTTTAAGCCTCCTTCGCTTTTTAACAAATCAATCGTATCACATGACTTTATGATGTCAAACGAAAATATTCACATCTACTTACGCTTTTTGTGATAGTTTTTAAAGAATTTATTATTTCTAGGAAATGTTAGGAAACAATATGCATTGTAGCCCCTGTTAGAGTAGTAAATGCACCCGAAATTTCTGTTGGAGTTGCTGTACAACTACCCTGCATCATTTCACCATTTCCACCACCCTTTGCATGTATTCGTGTATTGAATTCTGCACGAATCGATTGTAAGTCAACATTCTCACTCATGATGACATAGGCATAACCAATTTCATTTTTCGCAATTACCATAACTGTGGAAATACCCTTTTTGATACATTGATTACAGAATACACGCATTGCTTCATAGTCTGCTAGTAAGGCAGTATATAGAATCGCATCATACATAGGAATTTGTTTTGCATCTTTTAACATTATCTCAGTTGATAATTGGCGATAGGATTTCTGTAAATCTAAATAACGCTGTCCAAGATCACTAACTGCACTCGAGATTTCTAATGGATTTGCAGATAGTAACTTTGAAATCTTACTATTTTCTTGTTGAATGTGATTGAGATAGTCAAATGCTTTTCTTCCACTCAACAAGAATACTCTTGTTTTATTTCCTGTCTTTTCAAAATTGATAACTTTGCAGACTCCAATCTCTCCAGTATGACTAACATGCATACCACAACATGCACACATGTCATAACCATCAATTGACACAATACGTGTTATCCCGGCAATCTCAATCTTAGAGCGATATTCATACTTTCCGGTTTCACTTGGAGTACAAAAGATTTCATTTACTGATAGATTTGCCCAGATTGCATGATTTACTCGTCTTTCAACTTCTTGAATCATTTCTTCTGTTAATTCACCTTGGAAATCTGCACAGATATATTCACCCATGTGAAAACCAACATTAGAATATCCATATAACTTCTTAACTAGGCCCGAAAAGATATGTTCCCCAGTATGATTCTGCATCAAATCATAACGATGTTCCCAATTGATTACACAATGTACTTTCTCTCCTAACGGAAGTGGTTGTTTTAATATATGTACAATCTTATCTTCCTTCCGTTGTACATCAAGTACAGTTATACCTTGAATTGTACCTTTATCACAAGGCTGTCCACCACCTTCCGGATAAAAGATTGTATCTTTCAAAACAATTTCATATCCTTCCTTGCATGCATGACAGGATAGAACAAATGTATCTAGTTCTCTTGCATAAGGGTGACTATAATAATATTCTTGGAATTCATTCATCTATTTCACCATCTCTTTATATAAGATATCTGCCGCCTCTTGCTCAGCAATACCATAGGAAAACGCAGTCGCTGATCCCATCGCTACAGATTTCTCTAGTGCTATTTGATCATTTTCTCCATTTAATTTACTAGCCAAGAATGCCGCAATCATAGAGTCTCCAGCACCTACGGAGTTTAATATTTCTCCATGTGGTGCAGCACTTCGATATACTTGCTTGTTTACAAGTATTGCTCCATTTTCTCCTAGTGAAACAAGCACATTTTGTGCACCCATCGTTACCAATTTGCATGCATACTCTTCTACTTGATTCTCTAAAATCTTTTGACCAAATATTTCTGATAATTCATGTTGATTTGGTTTGATTAAATATGGATGATATGGTAGTACTGTTTTGAGTATACTTCCTGCCGCATCGACAACAATCCTTATCTTTCTACCCTCAAGATATTTCATAACATCTGCATAGAAGTTATGATCAACGCCTGATGCCATACTACCAGAAAGAATGAGGATATCTCCTTCTGTTAGATGTTCTAGTTTTACATATAGCTTTTCTAAATCTTCTTTTTCAATCGTAGGACCACTCGCATTGATTTCTGTTTCCTCAACATGTTTCATTTTTATATTAATACGAGATCGGCCGTGTATTAACTTAATAAAATCAGGGATTAATCCATGACTACTTACACGCTTCTCAATTTCATCGCCCGTAAAACCAGCCACATAACCTAGTGGTGTACTAATTCTCCCTAAATGTTTTAGAGCAATCGACACATTAATACCCTTACCACCGACATCAATCTGTTCAAAGATAGAACGATTTAACTTTCCCTCTTCAAACGTTTCTAATTGCATGATGTAATCAAGTGATGGATTCATTGTTACTGTATAAATCATATACATACCTCTTTACAGTATTATAAATGAAAAAAGGTTCACTATGACGTGAACCTCGTAATTTGTTTAGATAATAAAGAACTTCAAGATAAATAATCCTGTAAGGATATACATCAAGAGTGATAGCTCCTTAGCCTTACCAGTAATTACATGGATGAATGTATATGAGATAAATCCAAATGCAATACCTTCAGAAATAGAATAAGAGAAGCCCATCATTGTGATGCATACAAAGCATGGGAATGCCTTTGTGATATCGTTCCATTCGATATTAACAACCTGCTGCATCATCAAGAAACCAACAACAATTAATGCTGGTGCTGTCGCAAAGGAAGGAATTGTTAAGAATAATGGAGATAAGAATAATGCTACTAAGAATAAGATACCTGTTGTAACACTTGTCAAACCTGTTCTACCACCTTCAGCGATACCAGAAGAAGATTCAACGAATGTTGTGATTGTGGATGTACCTAAGATAGCACCTACTGTTGTACCAACAGCGTCAGCTAATAGCACACCCTTAATTCTTGGTAGCTTTCCATCCTTGTCTAACATATTTGCCTTAGAAGCGCATCCGATAACTGTTCCAAGTGTATCGAAGACATCTACGAATAAGAATGCAAATACTACTACAATGAAGTTTGCTAGATGACTTGCCACAAACGCAAAGTCAAATTGGAAGAATGTAGGAGCGATAGAATTTGGCATTGAGAAGAATGCTGTTGGAATTAATGAATAGTAACCTAATTCTGGATTTGGTACATAGATACCTAATAATTGGCAGATGATACCTAATACCCAAGTTAATAAGATACCCCATAACATGTATCCCTTAACACCCTTGATGAGCATTACTACAATAGAAACAACACCAACCATACACAAGATTACACCAACACCCTGTGATGAGAATGTTCCATTCGCAATACCACCTGTAAATGAATATAGACTAACAAGTGTTGCGCCATCAACGATGATATGTGCATTTTGTACACCAATAAATGCGATAAAGAAACCAATACCTACAGATACAGCAACCTTTAACTGTACTGGAATCGCATTGAAGATTGCTTCACGAACACTTGTTAGTGACATGATGATAAAGATAATACCTTCCACAAGTACTGCTGTTAACGCAACCTGCCAAGGATAACCCATAACACCACATACTGTGTATGCGAAGTAAGCATTCAAACCTAAACCAGCAGATAATGCAAATGGTGTATTTGAGAATGCAGCCATACAGAAACATGCAATAGCGGATGCGACTGCAGTCGCTGTTAAGATGGAACCTGCATCCATACCAGAAGCACTTAAGATGGATGGATTGAGCGCAAGGATATAAACCATTGTAATAAATGTTGTAACACCTGCAATCAATTCTGTTTTAACTGTTGTGCCGTTTTCCTTTAAATGAAATAACTTTTCTAACATAAATATCCCCCTTTTTTCATTCACACATCGTCGCCTAAAAAACAAAAATCCTGCCGAGTAGCATCTCAACAGGAAGTCACTAAAAAAGAATAGAGACAACCGTAGTCCCGCTATTAAGGTAGCAGGGTAGAGACACTTCCGCCAATTCGGAAGCATATACGATATGTGGCACATAGGTATTATATGAAATTACTACGCCATTTACAAAGGGATTTTGTTAAAAAACCAATTTTTCCAACATTTATCGCAAAATGTATATATTTCCCTTTGATGAAAGCACTATCATCATAAAAATCAATAATATTCGTATCATTCTAAGGAAAATAATGGGATAATAACTAGCGTTTGGGAGAAACTATATGAAACATATTCGACAGTTTTTGATTATCCTTCTTTTTACTTGTATTGGTGAAGTCTTACATACATTTATACCACTACCAATTCCTGCGTCCATTTATGGACTTGTGCTTTTGTTCATTGCACTTAACCTTGGCATCTTTAAGGTTGATGAAGTACATGATACAGCTGACTTCTTAATCGAAATTATGCCCGTAATGTTTATTCCTGCAGCTGTAGGTTTAATTGAGTCCATGGCATCCTTACAACCGATCTTGATACAATCCATTCTCATCATGATGGTTTCAACTATTATTGTCATGGCGGTTACTGGAAAAGTATCTATGTTATTAAGAAAGGAAAAGTCAAACAATGAATAATGTCATGTTAACGAGCGCCACAATTGGCGTAGTGATATCCCTTATTGGATTCTTTATCGGGATTCTCTGCCGTGAAAAGTTCAAACTACCAATCTTTAATCCTTTATTGATTGCGATTATCTTTACAATTGGTTTTGTATCTATCTTCCATATTGATTATGATTCCTACTTTTTCTCCGCAAAGTATCTTAGTTGGTTATTAACCCCTGCAACAGTCGCTTTGGCAGTACCACTCTATAAAGAAATCGATAAGCTCAAAGCGAATTGGAAGATGATTCTAATTTCCATCGCTTGTGGTTGTATTAGTAGCGTTGTTACAGTACTAGTTCTTTCACTAGTGTTCCGTTTCAACCATGCGCAATACGTTACCTTCCTACCAAAGTCCATCACAACAGCCATCGGTATGGGTGTTGCGGAAGAATTAGGTGGTATCGTACCGGTTACAGTTGCGGCAATCATTGTGACAGGTATCTTTGGCGCAATCATCGCAGATATTGTATTCAAGATTTTCCATATCACCGACCCAATTGCCCAGGGCTTAGCACTCGGGGCTAGTGCACACGCAATTGGCACATCCAAGGCAATCGAACTCGGTGACTTGCAAGGTGCCATGGCAGGTCTTGCAATCTGTACTTCCGGTATTATTACCGTCGCTCTAGCAACGACCTTCGCCGGTATTATCTAAACAATGAAAGAAGCGTATTACGCTTCTTTTTTCTATGAACATAAAAAACGACTATCTAAGATAGTCGTTTGTGTCATTAGTCTTCTACGTATGGTAATAAAGCCATTTGACGAGCACGCTTGATAGCGATTGCTAACATTCTCTGGTACTTCGCACGAGTTCCTGTAACGCGACGTGGAGTAATCTTTCCATTTGCGCTAACGAATTTCTTCAAGAGCTCTACATCCTTATAATCGATATAAGTGATGTTGTTTTTTGTAAAGTAGCAGACCTTTCTGCGGCCCATTCTTTGTTTTCTGAATGCCATTGTCTGTTCTCCTTTATTTAGAATGGCAGGTCATCGCTGGAAATATCCATTCCGATTCCTGCGCCGAAGTCATCACTCACAAAATCATCATTTACAGATGGCTTTGGTTGTGAATACGGCTGTTGATAACTGTTGTCTTGATAACCACTGTTCTGTGCTCTACTCTGTGATTGACTCTTAGATTCAAGTAAATTTACAGTATCACAAACGACTTCTGTAATATAAACCTTTTGTCCATCACGGTCATAGTTACGTGTTTGGATTCTTCCTTCAACACCCACTAATGCACCCTTATGTGCATATGAGCCTAAGAAATCGGCAGCTTGTCGCCAAGCAACACAACTGATGAAGTCTGCAGACTGTTGATTGTTTCCATCCTGTCCACGAGCCATACGACGATCACATGCAACAGTAAATGTCGCAACGGATAAGCCACTAGCTGTCTTACGAACTTCAACATCACGTGTCAGTCTACCAACCAAAACAACGCGGTTAATCATTACTTAGCTCCCTTAGCCGGAGCTTCGTCACGGGTAATCATGAAACGAACAACATTTGCGTTGATTCCCATCAAACGATCGAATTCCTTTACGCAGTCATTTTCTGCTTCAAATGCTGTTACTACATAGTAACCCTTCTTCATGTCATCAATTGGGTAAGCAAATTCGCGCATTCCCCATTCGTCTGTCTTTGCAATCTTACCACCGTTGTCAGTGATGATCTTGCTGAGAGTTTCAATTAATTCAGCTCTCTTTTCTGTTTCAACAGATTCGTTGATGATGTACATGACTTCATACTTCTTCATTCCGTACACCTCCTTCTGGTCTAACGGCCATTTCTGGCAAGGAGCGGGAGTAACCCACTCGCCACAATATATTAACAGTTCCCCTACTAAAAGTAAAGGAAAAAATCACTTCTGTCATTACGATCAAAAGTGATTTTGTTCGCTATTTATGCGGATACTGGCATCCTTTCGTCGCCTGCTTCGCTATGTAGGTCCATCGTTACACCATTGACCTTATACTTCTTAAGTACAAACATTGTAACTGTTGCCGCAACACCTTCGATTGGAGCTAACTTTTCACCAACGAAGTCAGCGACTTCGCGCATTGTCTTACCATTTACATTTACTAAGAATTCAGAGTTACCGCTCATCAGGAATAGACTGCTTACTTCAGGGAAATGTGCAATTCTTTCCGCAATCTTATCATAACCACTGCCACGTTCTGGCTTTGCACTAACACCGATAATCGCATCAACATGATCGATATTCGCCTTATCCCAATTTACCATTGTGTGGTAACCACAGATAATTTTCTGTTCTTCTAAATCTTTTTTAGCACGATCAACGGTCTCCTCTGTTTCACCTAAAATATCAGCTAGGTCTGTAATACTTGCACGTGGATTTTGTACAAGTAAGTCAATTAACTTTAGATTATCCATCTTATTTCTCTCCTTTGTGATCCTTTATAAACTGTGCAATGCGTCTCATCGCTTCTTGCAAGTGTTCAATACTGTACGCATAACTAATTCTCGCAAAACCTTGTCCGCTTTCACCAAATGCAGTTCCAGGGATAATTGCAACATGTTGTTCATTCAATAGTTTCTCACAGAACTCATCACTACTCATGCCTAGACTAGAGATATCTGGGAATACATAGAAGGCTCCTGTTGGTTCAAATGTCTTCAAACCCATTTCATTGAGCTTACGTACGCAATACTGACGGCGCATATCATATTGTTTACGCATCTCCTCTACATCCCTATCACAATCACGTAGTGCTGTAATTGCGGCATATTGGCTCACGGTAGGAGCTGCCATAACACAATTCTGATGCACCTTTAACATTACCTTAATAATTTCCTTTGGCCCAAGAACATAGCCTAAACGCCAACCCGTCATAGAGAAGGTCTTAGAGAAGCCATTTAGTACGATTGTTCTTTCCTTCATTCCTGGAATTGACGCAAAGGAAGTAAACTCTCCATCTCCATAAATCAGTTCTGAATAAATTTCATCGGAGATGACAAGAATATTTGTATCACGCAATACTTCTGCGATTTCTTCCATCTCTTTACGAGATAGTGTCGCACCTGTTGGGTTATTTGGATAAGAGAATAAAATTGCCTTTGTCTTATTTGTGATTGCAGCCTTGATATCTGCGGCTTGAATTCTAAACCCATTTTCAACCTTAGCCTTTACATACTTTACTTTCGCACCCGCAAAAGTAGCTGTTGGTTGATATGTAACGTATCCTGGATCTGGCAAGATGACTTCGTCACCCTCTTCCACGATTGTACGGAATACGAGGTCAATCCCTTCACTTGCACCTACAGTCGCAATCATCTGATCAATGTCATAATCCAGATTATATTTACGAAGTAGATATTCACGAATCGCAAGACGTAACTCTTTTAAACCTGCGTTAGTCGTGTATTGTGTCTTACCTAGTTCAATTGTATGGATTGCCGCATCACGAATATCCCATGGTGTCTTAAAATCAGGCTCACCAACACTCAGTGAAATGCAATCTGGTATTTCCGCTACCAAGTCGAAGAACTTACGAATTCCTGACGGTTTCATATCTACTGCTCTTTGTGCTAATAACTTTGTATAATCCATAGTCTGTACCTCGTACGTCTCCTCTATTATACTCGAACTATAAAAAAATGCTCCCTATGCAGGAACATTTTTTCACAGTAATTTTCATAACATCTAAAACCTAGAGTATATCTGAATGTCTATTCAAAATCTCTTGGATGAAAAAATCTACTTTCTCTCTTTCAGCGATGACGCTGACATTCATTTGCTTACCTATCTTCTTCTCATTAAATCCACAAAAGATAGGATTTTTGATTTTCATCGTTACCTTCGAACAACCAAGTGGAAGTTTACTTTCCTTTATTTCTTGAATATCTTCCAATGCAAATCGAAAATGCAATACACTATGTCCTCTACTTCCGTAAGTATAGTATTTTAAAGAGTTGTTTTTATCAACTTCTAATTTCACTGCATTTAGATAGAAATAACAAACCATAAAACAAAGAAGTAGTGGTATACAAACAAGCGCAATCACAATAATCATCCTGCCTGATTCATCCGTTCCTTCATGAATCAAATTTTTTAATATCCACGTCACAATCAAAGAGAACGATATAATTGTCACAAAGGCTATCCAATTTAGTATCGTCTTATGTGGATATGTCAAAATCAGTTTCGATTCTTCTTGTACAGTATTTGTTTTCATAATTTACTCTGATTTTAATTCAAAGAGAATATCACGAAGTTCAGCTGCTCTTTCAAAGTTTAAACTTGCGGCTGCCTCACGCATTTCAACTTCCATATCAGCAATGAGTTTCGCTTTATCCTTCTGGGAAAGTTTCGCTTTCTTCTGCATGTATTTCGCAGCCATTTCCTTAGTCTCTTTCCCACGAATGGCTTCTTCAACATTCTTCTTAACCGTTGTAGGTATTATGCCATGTTCTGCATTATATGCTTCCTGAATCTTACGTCGACGTTCTGTTTCATTGATTGCATAACGCATGGAATCTGTCATGACATCTGCGTACATGTATACTTTACCATTCGCATTACGGGCGGCACGTCCTATCGTCTGTATTAAAGAACGGTGGCTACGTAAGAAACCTTCCTTATCCGCATCTAAAATACATACCAGAGATACTTCTGGAATATCCAAACCTTCACGCAACAGGTTAATACCAACAATCGCATCAACCTTTCCTAAACGTAAATCACGAATAACTTCCGTACGCTCTAACGTCTTTGTCTCGTGATGTAAATACGCAATCTTATAACCACGTTCTTTGAGATATGCTGTTAAATCTTCAGCCATGCGTACAGTTAATGTTGTAATTAACACACGCTCATTGCGTTTGAGTCTAACATCCAGTGCCTCACAGATATCATCAATCTGCCCCTTGGTTGGCTTGACAGTAATCTTTGGATCGAGCAATCCTGTAGGACGAATAATCTGTTCTGTCACATGGTGATTAACTGCTTCTAATTCAAAGTCACCAGGTGTTGCGGAACAATATACAACCTGATTCATCATCGACTGGAATTCATCAAATTTCATTGGACGATTTTCCAGTGCTGATGGTAAACGGAAACCATATTCCACCAATACTTCTTTACGTTGACGATCACCGTTATACATACCTCTTACCTGTGGTAAGGATACGTGTGATTCATCCACAAACAACAAGAAATCCTTAGGGAAGTAATCAAAGAGATTCCATGGACGTTGACCTACTTTTCTTCCATCGATATGCATAGAGTAGTTCTCAATACCAGAACAGTATCCATTCTCTCTTAAGGCTTCTAAATCAAAACGTGTACGCTGTTCTAAACGCTCTGCTTCAAGTGGTTTCCCCTTCTGACGGAAATACTCAAGTCGATCTTCAAGCTCTGCTTCAATCGCATCACACGCTCTTAACATTGTCTCCTTTGAGCGAGCATATCCACTCGCTGGGAAGATGTTATAAAACTGGTATGCATTCATGGTCTTTCCTGTCAAAGGATCAATCTCAGTAATACGTTCAATCTCTTCACCAAACATCTCAATACGAATATTAAATTCATTTGTATAGGAAGGTGTTAAATCAATAATATCTCCACGCACACGTATCGTACCTCTTGTTTGGTCAACGTCATTACGTGAGTACTGTAGTTCAATCAAGCGGCGCATCAAATCATTGCGATCAATGCTTTCCCCTACACGTATCGTATAGAACATGTTCTTATATTCAACAGGATCACTAGCCGCATAGATACACGCAACAGATGCGACTACAATCGTATCTCTTCTTTCCAGCAGAGAATTCAAAGTGGACTCACGGAACATATCCAACTCTTCATTAATCGCAGCTGTCTTTTCAATATACATATCACTCTTAGGCATGTATGCCTCCGGTTGATAGTAGTCGAAGTTTGATACAAAGAACTCTACACGATTATGTGGGAATAATTCTTTAAACTCTGAATATAACTGGCCTGCCAATGTTTTATTGTGTGAAAACACAAGTGTTGGACGATTCATCTGTGCGATGATATTCGCCATGGTAAATGTTTTACCAGTACCAGTAGCACCTTCTAGAACCTGTTCTTTCTTACCTGCACGCAGGCCAGCAACCAGTTCCGCAATCGCCTTTGGCTGGTCTCCCGTAGGCTTAAATGGTGATACAAGTTCAAACTTACGCTCATCCATTTAGGACTTCCTGTGCTTTCTGTAGTTGAACGTCATGTATCTTTGTTGTATTCCAATCTAATACCACAGCACTATAGAGTACACCAAATGTTTCTTTATCTAATACACCATCTACTGTAATACCTTTATCTGTTTCAAACTGACGTAATGCGACTTCTGTTTGAGAGGAGAAATATCCATCTGTACGATCAACATCATAGCCTAAGTAATCTAAACATAATTGAGCAAATTTTACAGAGTCACTTACACTATCAAAAGCGTAACGATCCGTATCGCTCATCTTTGGCAAAGTAGTATACATCACTTCATGTAACTTCACTTCAACATCTGGTGTAATACCAACACCATTTACCCAAACATCATTTGGAGATGTCCACTTAGATGTTGTGTACTTTAGTGCTGATCCATCCTTAAATACACGAGATACCTGCACCGTACCCTTACCATAAGTTGTAACACCTAGTACGGTTACATCCTTGTGCTGTTCCTTAAGCGCCATCGTTAATACTTCAGAAGCACTCGCTGTATTCTTATTCACTAAGATAGCTATCTTCTTGATATTGTCATACATACCATCCGTTGTACGGATTTCCTCTACCGTTCCATCCGCATAAACCTGCTTCATCGCAAGTGTATCCTTAGGCAAGAAATATGACGCAATCCCTTGTAATGCGGTTAGATATCCACCACCATTATCACGTAAGTCAATCACGATATTTGATACATTCGCATTCTTGAAATCATCAAGATACGCCTTAACTTCATTGGTTGTATTTTCACCAAACTGATAAATCTGTAAGTAACCAGTATTATCGCTGAGAATCTCACCAAACGCAGTTGCACTGACAGCTGCACGTGTGATTGTAATCTCGATAGGTTGTTCCTGACGGATAAATTCAATCGTAACTTCTGTACCGCTATCACCCTGTACTAGATTCTTAATTTCTTCAGTTGTCTTACCTGCCAGTGATTCTCCATTGACTTTATTCATAATATCTCCAGCTTTTACACCAGCTTTATCTGCTGGTGAATTACGGAAGACACGTTCAATGATATTAATACCATTGGCTTGTAAGAACTGCACACCAATCCCTACATAATTACGGTTGATCGAATCTGTAAACTTCTTCATTTCATCCGCAGTCATGTACTCCGTATGCTTATCAATCTCATTGGTTGTAATACCCTTTAGAGCCTGGTCTGTTAATTGTGTATTGATATTTTCTACCTGATCCGCAAAAAACCAATCATTCTCCATCACCTGTAAAACTCCGTTGATTTTCTCATCAGAATTTAAAGGAAGATTATTTATAACATTCTTTCGTGTAGGAGCCAAGGAAGATAATGGTAATACGGAACCAAGTAACCAACCACCAACTAAGGCAACCACCACAAACGCTACTAAGAGAATACGTAGACGTTTTACTTTCTTCTGTTCTTGTTTTAAAGCCACTTCTTCTGGCCATAAATGACGACGGAAAGGAATACTATATACTTTTTCATCGTTCTGTAATTCTTCTTTATTTTCATCCATTTTACTGCCTCTATCTTTCTAAAAAGAGTCTCTATTTTAGAAGAGACTCTTTGATGATATTTTTAATAACCAAATACTTCTTCTGGTTGAATACGACATGGAGCACCAACGCCATCACTGCAACGTCTGCCATATAAACCGTATCTTCCACCAGTCCAACCTGCACCAAAGCTTACGTCACCATTCCAGTTGGCTGCGTAATACGCAAAGTTAGATGCGTCTCCTAAGTAGAAGATTTCCACGTGACAATGTGGTCCTGTTGTGTTACCAGAAGAACCTACCTGTCCAATGACATCGCCTGCATTTACAATCGTACCTGTCGCTGCTGGTGTATTTAATGTCATATGGAAATAATCCACACCATACAAGCTACCATTTACTGTTACAAGTAAGATAACCTGGTTACCAGAATAGGAAGCACCACCAAACTGATAGCCACAACTATCGCCTAGATAACCAACGGTTGGACAGCCATTAACACCTCTAAGTACAACACCATTGGCAACTGCACGAATTGTCGCACCATAACCAGCCGCAAAGTCATATCCCAAGTGAATACTACCATCTGGGTAAGACCAAGTACCAGCACTACGCCAAGCGCCATCAACTGGATAAGTCCAGCCATTTGTTGTTGGAATCGCCTCAATTTGAGCAGTGATACCCGCCATTAACGCATTGTTTTGTGCAATATCAGAGTTCTTTGTCTCGATTGAACCACGAAGTGCAGCTGCAGTCTTCTGTGCTGCCTCTTGGGCTATCTGCACATAAGTTTGTAAAGTAATGAGTTCCTTCTGTTGGTCTTGTTTTTCCTTCTTTTGAATCTCTAGTTCATTCTTCGCAACAACAAGCTCTTCTTTTTGTTTGTTTAATGTTGCGATAATCTGAACAAGTTCATTCAAAGTCTTCTTATCATATTGAGAAATTGTACTTAGACCATTCGCAATACGGATAAAATCTGTAAAGTTATTCGCACCCATCAAAATATCAATATATTGATTGGTACGCATCGTAGGTTGATTTAACACCATACGTGTCTTTACTTTATCTTGCAGTTTATCTGCTGTTTGTTGGTTTTGTTCAATCTCTGCTTGCTTATAATCAATTTCTTTCTGCTTTGCGTCAATTTCAGCTTCTTTCTGCGTAATTTCAGCTTGCTTTGTATCGATTTGAACCTGATACTCCGAAATCTTCGCTGCATACTTTGTGATATTGGCTTCCATATCAGCCTTTTGAGCCTTCCAAGCCTCAATCTGTTGACTCATTTCCGCATTCTGAGACTCTAAATATGCCTTATATGCCTCACATGCACTGGCATCATCTTTACCGTAGTTTGTACAGCGATTCAACCAATATTCAGAGTTGGAATAATCTTCATCCGCCATAACGGTACTGGATTGATTTCCAACCATAATCATTGCCATTAGTAGACATAAACAAATCTTTGCTAGTTTTTTCATCGCTTATCCCTCAAATACTTCGTAACGGAGAGCCAACTTCCGAAAAGACCAACAAGAATACCAACTAATAATAAGATACCTGAAACATAGTATAAGAATGGGAACGGCTTCTCTAAACGGAACATGTTAGAGATTAATACACCAGACGTCTTTTCGAAAATCACGATGTAACCCCAAACCGTTAGGCCAATCGGAATGATTGCACCTAGAATACCTGTAATAATACCTTCCCAAAGGAAAGGAGCACGGATAAACCCGTTTGTCGCACCTACATGTTTCATGATCGTAATTTCATCTTTACGTGCATAAATTGTAAGTTTGATTGTATTTTGAATTAAGAAGATCGCAAGTAACGTTAACGCAGCTACTAGGATACTACCAAAACGGCGAATGGATGACATCGCATCAACCATATTCAATGTACTTTGGCCACCATAGTTAACACTATCAACCCCAGAAATCTTGTCGATCTCCTTAGCAATCTCTTCAAGATTTGCGCCATTCTTTGCTTCTACATAGTAGGCATCATGCATAGGGTTATCTGCCTTGAATGGTTCAAATACTGCTCTAGTACGCTCATCCTCAAAACTATTGATATAATATTTCAACTCATCATCTTTTGAAGAATAGGATACTCTTTCAACACCATCAATTGCCGAGATTGCTGTTTCAATCTGCTTTAAGCTAGATGCAGATTCCGCATCATATGCCACCATAACAGAGATTTCGACAGAAGACTCTACTGAACGTGTAAATTGTTCTAAGTGATAACTTAATACCAAGAACAAACTAATAATCATTAATGTTACTGTAACTGCAATAGCACTCGAAAGAGACATTGCCCAGTGTCTACCAACACCACGGATACCTTCACGAATTGGTCTAATCATGACGAACATAACCTCCTTCGGAACGGTCAGCCACAATGTGTCCTTGTTCCAAAACAATCGTACGCTTACGATACTTGTTTACAAGCGTAATATCATGGGTAACCATGACAACTGTTGTACCATAGCGGTGATTAATTTCTTGTAGTAAGTCCATAATTTCATCTGATTTTGCTGGATCCAAGTTACCAGTAGGCTCATCCGCAATCAAGACCTTAGGACGGTTAGCAATCGCACGCGCAATCGCTACACGCTGTTGTTGTCCACCTGATAATTCCTTTGGGAAAGAATTACCCTTTTCACTTAGTCCAACGACTTTCATCACTTCAATCGTACGCTTACGAATCTGTGCTTTCTTCATACCGATAACCTCAAGGGCATATGCGATATTCTCAAATACTGTCAAATGTGGTAACAATTTATAATCCTGGAATACAACACCGATATTACGACGATAGATAGGAATCTGACGTTTAGATAATTCCCCAACATCAATACCGACAACTTTCACATTGCCTTTTGTACACATTTCTTCCGCATCCATCAACTTAATTAAAGTAGATTTACCAGAACCAGTTGGCCCAATGACGTAAACAAATTCGCCCTGATCAACTGATAAATTTATATCATACAGTGCATTCGTACCATTTTTATATCGTTTGTAAACATGGGTGCATTGAATCATAAGGGTACCTCCTTACTTGTGAAATCCTGCGCAATAATTTTATCACATTCTGTTAAATATTGGATGAAGCGTAGGTGAAACCTTCACCATGCATATCAGACGCATCGTTTGTAATTACGAATGCTTTTGGATCAATTCGATTAATTAATGAGATCAAACTTGCATATTGGCGTGTTGATACAACGACCAACACAACATTCTTCGTTGCACTGTTGAATCCACCACGACCATCTAAAATCGTAACACCACGATTGAGCTCCTGATAGATTGCATCTCGTAATTCTTCCCAATGACTGGAAATAATATGTACAGACTTGGCATTCGCACCTTGTCCAGCACTCAGCACCTTTCCAATCGCAAAGCCAGACGCAAACACGGACACTAGACCAAGTAGTGCAGAGTTAATGCCATACGCCGCAATACCTAATCCAACCGTTAAAGTATCAATAATAATAACCAAAACCGAAATTTGTACACCTGTAAACTTATGTAAAATCAAGGCCGGTATATCCATACCACCTGTACTAGACCCTGCTCTCATCACAATACCAATGCCAGTACCACCAAGGAGTCCTGCATATAAAGCAGCTAGTATTGGATCAACAGTGATTGGATTTGGAACCTTAATCAGTAAGTTGTTGAATACTGGATAGGCAAGTGAAGATAACATCGTTGTTAAGGCAAATTCCTTACCCAGGATAACTGCTCCTAAAATTAGGAAACCAATCACTGCAGAGTTCGCAAACAAGGTCTTATCTATATGGAAGAATGGCTCAAAGGCAACCGCAAGACCAGCGACGCCACCGGAAAGAATATTGTACGGTAAAATAAAAAATTCTACTGACATAGACAATAAGAACGTTCCAGCTAAAACCATCAAAAAATTGATTACACTTTTCTTATTCATGGAAGGTATTATATCATAGGAAATACAATATGGAGAATGGCTAATGAGGGATAAACGTATAAAAAAGATAATCCTATGGACTATCGTAATCGCATACACACTTTGGATATTTCACAACTCAGCACAAACTGGGAAAGTATCCGCAAATCTAAGTGAAACATTAAGCTATCGTATCTATGATCACTTACAATTTCTTCATTTCATACCATTCAAGCTATTCCACACTCTAATCCGTAAATTTGCCCATTTTAGTGAATACGCTCTACTCGGTATTTTGGTATCAATTGTTAGTTCTTATACCATCGAGGAGCGCCAACAAAAACGAGTCATCATCCTGTGGATGATACTTGTACCAATAATTGATGAAGGAATTCAATACTTTACACCTGGAAGATCAGCCGAACTACGTGACTGTATCATCGATATGTGCGGATATGGTTTCGGATTTCTAATCACTTATCTGATAAAACAGCGGAAAACCAAATAAGTTTCCCGCTGTTTCTTTATTGAATTAATCCTGCAACCTTACCCTCTGTAATCTTGATAATATCATCTGGGGCAATCTCAATCTGCGTTCCTATCTTGCCACCTGATACAAGAATCGTATCAAAAAGTACGACTGTTTCATCATAAACAGTCACAAATAATTTCTTCATTCCAATTGGTGAACAACCACCATGGACATAACCTGTTGTCTTTAATAGTTCCTTCTGCGGTAACATCGCTACACTCTTTACACCAACCGCACGCGCACAAGCCTTTAAATCCAGTTTCTCTTTTACTGGAATTACAAATACGTAATGATTGCCATCATCACCCTTCGTCACTAATGTCTTAAAGACCTGTTCTGGATCTTCTCCACATTTTTGGGCAACCGAAACACCATCCAATAAACCATCACTTACATCATAGGTATGTTCCTGATACGTAATTCCTTCCGCATCCAAAAGCCGCATCACATTTGTCTTCACTTCTTTTTTTACCATATGTTTACCTCGCCACTATTTTACACCAATTTATAAATCACTGCAGATACGTTCCATCCATATAAAATTTACGCTACAATAAACTGCGAGGTAAAGCTATGATTAATCGTTTTTCTAGAACACAACGCGTCATTGGAAGAGACGCACTACATAAAATCCAACAAGCGCATGTAATTGTCTTCGGCGTTGGTGGAGTTGGCGGATATGCTATCGAAGCTTTAGCACGCAGTGGCATTGGTAAAATCGACATCGTCGACCATGATACGGTTTCACTTACGAACATCAACCGACAACTCATCGCAACCGACGCAACCATCGACCAATACAAAGTAGATGTGATGAAGGAACGCATCTCTACAATTAGCCCTGATACCATCGTTAACGCTCTACCAATCTTCTATTTACCAGAAACCAAAGATCAGTTTGACTTTAGCCAATACGACTATATTATCGATGCGATCGATAATGTTACCGCTAAAATTGACCTTATTGTAACAGCGAAGAGTTTAGGTGTTCCTATCATCTCTGCGATGGGTTGTGGCAATCGCTTTGATCCAACAAAAGTTCGTATCATGGATATCTATGACACAAAAAATGACCCACTCGCAAAAGTAATGCGCCATGAATTACGTGCACGTAACATTAAAGACTTACAAGTTTGTTGTTCAACAGAAGCACCAATCAAACCGATTGAATATCCAAATGAAGAACAAGAAAAAGCAGTGAAATGGAGTATTCCAGGTTCCACTGCCTTCGTACCACCTGTTGCAGGTATTACACTAGCTGCCGAAGTTGTTCGACAAATTACAAATTTTGACCCAAACAATCGCAAGTAACGAAAGTTACTTGTTTTTTTTAATGTAAGATTGTGCCAAGAATACGGTTAACAGTCTTACCGTCTGTTTGACCCTTATACTTATCAAGAATCTCCCTCATCACAGGACCTTGATTACGCTTAAGAGGTTCTAAGCCCTTCTCTTGTAAGATTCCCTCGATAATTTGATGAATCTCTTCTTCCGTTAACTGCTTTGGTAAGTAAGAAGAAAGTAGTGCTAGCTTCTTTTGTGCTTCTTCCTTTAAATCTTCACGATTTTCAGGAATACTATCAATTGTTTCATTTGTTTGTTTGATTTCACGCTGAATATACGCTAGTTCATCATTCTTCTCTAACGTATGACCAGCTTCCTTCTCCGCAAGTGTAATTGCGGCAATCACAAGGCTCAACACACCCTTGGTTAGAGTGTCATGTTCCTTCATTGCCTTCATATTATCTCTTCGTAATTGTAATAATAGTTCACCCATTTTAAATACCTCCTGTTTCTATTATAGACTTTCTAGCGAAAAAGTATGCTGGTTCTTCATCTTTATACCCTAAAATATGCTAAAATCATCACGAAGCAGGTGAATATTATGCAAAAAAACTTTATCTTTATTTCCCCTAATTTTCCTAAGACATATTATCAATTTCCACTCGCTTGGAAACAATTGGGCGGTCGTTCCCTCGCAATCAGTGACGCAAATTACAACTCTTTAAGCGACGTACAAAAGTCAGCTTTTGATGATTACTATCAGGTAAGTTCTTTAGAGAACTATGATGAGGTATATCGTGCTGTCGCATGGTTTGCACATCGTTATGGCAAGATTGACTGGTTAGAGTCCAATAATGAGTATTGGTTATTTCAAGACGCAAAGCTTCGCCAAGACTTTAATATTACAACTGGTGATAAAGCAGATGATGTTGTCCATTATAAGCTAAAATCTGAAATGAAGGCATACTATCACAAGGCAAATGTACCTACTGCACGCTATCATATCGTATCTACATATGAAGCTGGTAAAGAGTTTATCTCTAAGGTAGGCTATCCAGTTGTTGTAAAACCAAACAATGGTGTAGGTTCAAGTGCTACTTGGAAGATCCGTAATGATGGTGAACTAGAAGACTTCTATAAAATTCAACTTCCTAATGAATATATCATGGAAGAATATATCCCAGGATACATCTTGTCATTTGATGGCATCGTAGATGAAAACAATAAGATTATTTACCGTACATGCCACGTATTCCCGAACCCAGTTATGGAAATTGTAAACGAAAAGACAGACTGTATCTTCTGGAATGAAATTGACATGCCAAAGGATCTAAACCAAATGGGTGAAAAACTCATTCATGCGTTTAATCTTCGTTCACGTTTCTTCCATACAGAATACTTCCGTATGACAGAAGATAAAGAAGGACTTGGTAAGAAAGGTGATTTAATCGGTTTAGAAGTAAACATGCGTCCACCAGGTGGATACATGACAGACATGATTAACTACTCACAAGACATAAATATCTACATGATTTATGCAAAGATGTGCATGCATGTACAAAATATCGTATCCCCACACCCTATCTATCACTGTGTACACGTAGGTAAACGTGATGGTAGCCACTACGCACATTCTGGCCTCGAAATATTCCAACGCTTTGGCGCAAACATCGTCATGCATGAAAGAATGCCACAAGTGTTAGATGCGGCTATGGGTAATGAATTCTACGTTGCCCGCTTTAAAACAATGAAAGAACTACATGAGTTTGTTGATTTTGTGACGGAAAAGGAAGTTAAGCCACATGCAGATAAACTACCACAAGAGCTATAGTTACCATCTAAATCGTGATATGGAATTCAAGGTTTTTGGTCATGCAGGTATTGTGCTACTTGCCTTTCCATCCCAAGATGGAAGATTCTATGACTATGAAAACCGCAACTTAATTCAATCTATTTCCTACCAGATTGACCAAGGTAAAGTCATGGTGTTATGCTGTGACTCTATTGATGGAGAATCATGGTCTGCAGAATGGAAAAACATCAATGATCGCATCAGTGCGCATGAAGCATATTTCAATTACATTCACCAAGAACTATTACCACTATTCCGTGATTTATATCATAACCAAAGAGAAAGTAAAGTTTATACGACTGGCTGCTCACTAGGTGCTTACCACGCATTAAATATCTTGTTCCGTATGCCAGACTTATTTGCAGGATGTATCTGCTTATCTGGAGTCTATAGCACTTACCCATTCTTTGGCTCCTACAGCAATGAAATCATCTACCAAAACTCCCCAAATGACTTTATCAACGGTATGCACTATGATCATCCATATGTCGAAAAATACCGTCAAAAGCAGATATACATCTGTTGTGGACAGGGTGCTTGGGAACACCCAATGTTAGAGGATACTCGTCGCTTAGAAGAACTACTTAAATATAAGAATATTCCTGCTCATGTTGAGTACTGGGGATTTGACGTCAGCCATGATTGGCCATGGTGGGAAAAGCAATTTCCATACTATGTAAACCAGTTAATTAACACTCAATCAAACAATTAATCAATTTATGCTTTTCATCGCCATACTATTCTGCTATTATTATTTAGCACGCGGATATGGCGGAACTGGCAGACGCGCTAGATTTAGGATCTAGTTCCTTTGGAGTGCAGGTTCGATTCCTGTTATCCGCACTAAACAAATTAAACTCTAACCAGTATGTGATACACAAGAACGTATGTATTAGAAGAGTTTACATAAAGAAAACCCGTTTAATTTAACGGGCTTTTTTATTTATCGGTTCTAGCGCAAATCAACTTTTGAAGTATGCTCATTGTCATATTCTCTATCTTTGATTTGCCGGTACGGTAGTTATCAATGATGGCTGTCGAAACGCCTGTTTCTTTAGCGATTTGATAAGTTGTCTTATCGCTATTGAGTATGCGCTTGACTTCTTCTTCCATCACTTCAGCAATGATGCGCTTGTCACTCTTCAGCATTTCCTTTAACTTCTTGATGCTTGTATATTCTTGACATAGTTGGATAAGGCAACCAAACTGTCCAGCTTGATATACTCTGATAAAAGGCGCTGTGAAGTATGTACAATAGCCCTCGTCATCATAAATCTTCAGCCAATTTTTGAATTCAGCCGTCAATGTGTAATGTTCAGGGACGGAAGTATCACCGTCAATCAGCCATGCGCTATACTCGCCATCTTCGCCGAAACTCAACTCTTTCATGTCTAAGTGTGAAGTGGTAGCTGGTCTATCTTCCATTGTCATTCCTACCATGATCAATGTCGCAATATCGCTTCCACCAAGTACAACGCATACGTCTTTGTAAGAAAATCTATTTTCTAATGTTGCTTCTTGCAATGTGTACTTTTCCATGTTGTCCCCCTATAAAATCTGTAAATCGTACTTGTAAGTGTCGGAATAACCACTTGTAAGTAGTGCTGTTTCTTCTAATGTGTCAGTTCCTTTGTAATATTCCAGCCATTCTTCACCACGCTTGATTGTATCTTCAATTCTGATGCTATCGTTTGGGTGATTTACTAAGATAACCTCTAATGTGTCTTCAATTTCTTCTAATTGTTCAAAGAATTCATTCACGTCTTTTTCGGTTAGATCATCGGTGTAAATTCCACCGTCAATCGTATAAGTGTATTCGTTGTCTGTTTCTTCTTCATAAATTGTGTAATCTGAATTAGAGTAGTTTTTGAATGCCACATCTGTAAGTTTTAATGCTGTTCTTTCTTTTCCATATTGCTTAGTCATGTTTTTTACCTCAAACCCTTTTGGGTTCTTTCCTTGGTTATAATATACAATTTATTTTATATACTGTCAATGTATTTATATAATTTATTTTATATAATTAAGCATAAAAAAAGAACCCACCATTTAAGGCGGGCTTTGTTTACTTCAAATCTTCTTCCTGTGCTGCTTTATATTGCTTATTGGAGATATGCAAGATAGCACCCAAGAATGTATCAACGGCAATGATCGTGCCGCTAACTTCCTGTGGATAAGGCAATTTCCAAATTCCAGCAAGTGTCAAATACAATGTGGCAATGGCTGGTAATACGATTAAAGCAATCTCTTTGAGTGTGTCATAGACTTTGTTGTTTGTAATAAGCATTTTCTTTTTCCTCCTATTTTAGAAAACTGTCATTTTTTAAATGATTTTGGTAAGTGTCTTTAATAAGTTTTGTTGCTTCAGTTATTACACCATTTTTTAAGTGATTATCCTCAACATATTGTTCATACGAGTCACACTTAGAAACGATAAATCGAAATTGTTCTTTCGAGTGAACAATTCCTCGAGAACACTCATTCGCAAATACCAAGATTGTATTGCGAATGTCATCAACCCGACGAGCAGTATCGGTTGCGATATGATCATCGAGCTTTTTTTCGAGTGTGTCTATCTTTTGATTAACATTGTGATTGATGCGATCACCAGCCCACTTTAGCAACTTGTCCCAAGGGTTCACCTTAATTGGCGCAATCTGAATAAAGATTGAACCAACAAAGACAATAGAAAATAGCGCACTTACAAAATCTTTAAATTCAATCAATGCGAAAACGTCTTTTAGAAGCATAATATTATCGCCTATCTAATTCTGATTGTAGTTCCAGCGTAAATAACGTTAGGATTTGAAATGCCATTCAGATATGCAAGATATTGATAAGATGTGCCGTTTCTTTCTGCAATGTCGCTCAATGTATCGCCGTCTTGGATTGTGTAATAAACCTCATCACTTGTGTTGGCAACTGGTTCACCGCTAATAACAATCTCTTGCCCAGCATAGATAACATTAGGGTCTGCAATACCGTTGATTTCTGCTAAGTGTTGATATGTTGTGCCAAACTTAGCTGCAATTCCTGATAATGTATCGCCATATTGAGCCACATAAACGTTTTCACTTGTTGCAACTGGTGACTGTGTAGGCGTTTGAACATATTCAACTGGTCTATCTGCTGTTGCCCCAGTGCGATAGATTGACGGGTCAACAAAGATTACATTTTCATCTAACGTTCCATAGTTAGAAGTGTACTGTTGGATTGTTCCGTATGCTGAAGTATCAACCGTATGGCTTCCATCATTGTTTCCCCAAGCCGCTACCCACTTATCGTATGGATCGCATTCAGGCGCAAGGTAACCAAGCCATGATAGCGAAGTATAAATTCCTGTATAGTATCCAGCTGAAGCGATAACATCGCAGAATGCGCGTGACATAGGCGCAATGTTATCGTGTGTGATAGCCACGCCATTATTGACTTTGTAATGGTCGGCATCTTCCATGTCTAGCCATACGCCAAGCCCAATATCCACGCCAGCAATGATGGATAAGAAGCGCTGTGCTTCTTCGATTGCCTGTGCTGTGTTTAGCGCATAGGAATAGAAGTAAACGCCGATTGTGATGCCTAAACGTTGGCACTCTGAAACGTGTCGTCTGAATGAATAGTCTTCACGGCTTGCAACGCCAGCACGTAAGATAGCATACTTTCCGGCATAAGGTGTGAAGTCAAAATTTGGTTGATGTTCGGAAACATCAGGTACATTGTAAATTCTCATTTTTCTTTTTCCTCTTTTCTATCTAAAAAGGCGGCCTTATTGGTCGCCTTAATAGCAAATATTTATTTTTCTTTGTAATAATCCCAGGCATTCCCGAAGCCTGGTTCATTACTCTTGTTATTATTGATGTTGGATATAAACACAATTCCACGTGCGATAACTAAGTCACCTTTTGAATAGGTTGTTTTATCATTCCACGGCTTTATTTCTTGCTTTTTCTTCAGCATGTTTTCGTACAGTTTTTCTGATACATCAGGCGTTTTTGTTTCCTCTGCTGTAACATCTGCTATAACGCTGTACGGCACGTTTTTATAAGATACCCTTTGCCCTTTTTTGTATCTTGTTCCAGCTGTCCAAACATTCAGAAATGATATGTATTTCTTTACAGTTTCAATGCTTGCTGTCTGTAAGCAATCATTGACTAATGGCTTCACTTCATTAAAGTTTTTTGCATCAATATCTTTCTGCGGAACATCTGTCAAAATAAAAGAGATAGTATAACTATCATCGCTTTTAGAAAACGTCATAGGCTCTGTGTACATTTTATGTGTGATGTTTTCATCGTCAAAACTTATTTCGTGGATAACACCAACTTCAAAACTATCCATTAGTGGCTTTAGATTTTCAAATACTTTGCGCTGAAATGTGACAACACTTTTATTGCTGTCTTGTATTTCTGTAAACTTTTTACCGTCAATAATCATCTTGTCACCTCCTTATTTGCATTTATAGAACAGAACATCAACTCTAGCAACAATAGGAACATTCACCCAACCGCTAGGATTGTAAACCGTACAATATGCCATACCGTTTATAAAGTTATACAGCGAAACGTTACATCTATAATCTGTATATGCTTGTATTACACCGATTGTCTTATACCCTGCTGGCGCGGTAACTGTGATACGCACATCTTCTCTATCATTCATTGTTGCGTTAAATGTTTTGCGCGCACCAAATGACTCAAATCTCTTTACAAGGAATGTGTCATCACCGCCAATTACCAAGCCACCTTTTGCGTATGTTCTGCCTAATGTAGATAAATCACCCTCGTTGTAAATTCCACACGGATTGTTACCGTTTTTCCTAACCCATAGCATGTGTACGCTTGTGGTTAGTTTAGCCAAAATCATCGCCCACAAATTACCAGCCAGTACGTATGATTTTTCGGTTGTCTGTCCGTAACTATCCGTGACCTTTAATCTCAGATTGTAATTTTTATCGTATGAATAGCCGTTGATGCGTTGCTTCACGGTAAATTCATTTCCTGATAGAGTGCCAGTTGAATTTACACTATGACCGCTTTCATCATTTACTGTGATTGTAAGTGTGTTATTTTCGCCATTATAGAATGTTCCCTTTGCGTTAGCATATCCGTCATTGACTGTTGGATTGTCACGTTCTGCGGTAAATTCTGTAATTGTTGGGAAGAAATACGGAACATACGTTCCTTGCCATTTTTGCGTTGTTTTGAACCCTCTGCTATCTTCAATGACAAATTCTATATCCCCGTTACTCATGCCCTCTAAATCAACGCTATACACGCCCTCAGCAAGTTTTAAAGGGAATTGTTGCTTGTTATGTAATGCATACACGCTTTTAACGGTTGCATATCCCCTTACATCTGCTCGCATGGATAACTTTTTCTTCGACAAGTACCTAAATACCTTGTCTTCAGGTACTTTGCTGTTTCCTATTTCTTTAACCGTTGCGCTATTGATAACTGGCGCATATTTTTCAGCTGGTAAATCAATATAAAAGCCAATTTTGCTTGTACCAATCATTGTTGCATTTTGCGTGCCGTCAGCGTATGTGCCGATGCCTAGATAGCCATAGACTGATTGTGTATTAGTTGCATACTTAATCATTTCTTCAGTCGGTTTAAACACATACTCTGTATCAATATCATTAGTGTTTAGCCATTTATAACCACTATCCCCAATTACCCAAACAAGAGAATGTCTGTATTTACTTACTTTTTTATCTAATAGCAACGTGATCGTGTCGCTTCCGTCCAGTTTGACATGGTTTTTATTGTCTTTCCATGCGCCACTACTTGCACGGGGAATGTTAGGCAATTCAATAGTACCCGATAGATATGCATTAGCGGCTGAGAAATAGAATTGTAAGTCAGCATATAGACTTGTAGCATAATTACCGTTGTTATCGTGATACGCCCAAAAGCCACCACTTAATAACGTCCCGCTACCTCTTAGTGTTCCACCACCGCTTACAGCATCGCACCCAGTACCGTTGAAATTCCATGTACCTGAATAAATATAACCTGTATGCAATTCATAGGTTGTTTGTACTTCTACCCAGTCACGATTTAATTCGATGCTATGGTACTGTTCACTAATTCTAGCCAATAATCTATAAGTAACATTTGCAGCGCCAGCCGTCCTATTTGCTTCGGCAACAACTTGCCATGAATAATTTAACATTGTCATTTCTTAATGTCCCCAATCCAGTTGATAACACTTGCTTTGACTGTGGCTGTCTTGATCGTGCCATTGACAAACTGTGTTATCTCACTTTCCACATTTTGCGCTTCAATTCTATGCGCACCTGCACTTAGATATTCAAGAACACGCAAATATGCAAGCATACTGTCCACCTTGTCAAACTTTGCTAACAGTGTGCCGTCTGATTTTTTGACATTTACGCCGTTAGTATCAACGGTTGTTACAGTGTCCTCTTTATCTGAGCCAATATGCAAGCCGTTTTCGTCCAACTTTTCAGAAATAGTGCTAACCGTCTTGTCAAATTCTGTGCGCTGTACGGTACGGCTGAAGCCGTCCGCTGTTTGTTTCTGCAACGTCTGAATTTCTGTCTTTGCACTTTCAATGCCATTTCTGTTTTCTGCTGTTTGATTGACTAAGTGTGTAATGCTTCCATTAAGTTGTTCAATGGTTGATTTGTTAGTGATAGATACTTCCACCAATCCATTTAACACATCGTCCCTAATAGCATCAGAATAGCCCATGCTTTCGTCTGTAAATGTAGTCTTGTATCGTTGCCATATCCAAGTATCAGCCGTCTTTGTTGGCTGTGTATCTTGCCATGTACCGCCTGTTGTTTCCGTCTTTGAAGTTGAGAGATAGTATTCAGGTTTTACCGACTTAATACCCTTGCTAGCCTTACCAGCTATTGACGGCGTGTAAACTTCGCTTGTTGTATTGTCGCTATATTTCCACGTTGTCTTAGTCCATAGTGTATATCCCTCATTGACTAAAGGAATATCACTAGACCATGTGCCAGTAGGGATAACCGTTGCGCTAGTGCTTGCTTGGTATGTTAGCGTTGGGTTTCCAACGATGCCACGCCCACTTTCGCCCTTGATGCCTGTTAGTTCAAATGGTTCATGTCTGATCTCGCTACCATTTGCGGTGATGTCCACCAGCATATACCACATGTGTTGTCCACTGATACTAGCCGGTTGCGTTTCAGCCCATGCACTGTCAGTCTTTGACGGCTTATTTGCTGATACCGTTTGTAAGTAGTATTGCTTTGTTCCTTTATTGGCGTTTCCAACTTCCGTTGTGATGTTTTTAATCTCGCTTCTAAAGGTTTCCAAAGTGTTTTCCATTTCGTGAACATTCCAAGATAACACTTGAATTTGCTTTGCTGAAGATACAGTCTTCTTTTGTTCCTTTTTGCCCTTTGTTTCTACCGTGTCAGCAATCAAATTTATATCGCTTAATTCACGGCTGAAAATAGGGAATGTAGCAATACTTCCTTTGAATGTTGTAACTGTTACCCAGTCACCAACTTCAAGGAACGGAAGACTCTTATATGACACCTTACAAGGCGTGTATGCTTGCCATTTATACGCTGGAAAGAGTTTATCCGATATAGACTTCATCTGCGCCGTGGAAAGCCCAAATAAGAGTGGATTTGCAAGTATTACATATGTATTGCCGTCAGCCTTACCTGAAGAAACGCCCAAATCCTTTTCACTTGACTTGATTGCCAGTTTCTCAATAGCTGGTGTTACCGTATCGGAAATAGTCGCATCATTGAAAAGCCTTGTGTACGGTATTTCTGTCGGTGTTTTATTAGGGCTGATTGCTTTCAACTTGCCTGATCGTGACATTCTAAAGAATGTGCCGCTTGCTTCCTGAATATATCCAAGCAACTCGCTTGCCTTTAGGTTCTGAAAGTATGCCGTTTTAGTAACTTGCATGTCTGAGTTTGTCCATGTGTTAGGTAGTTCAGTTAGGACACCGACACGCTCGCATAACTTAATCAGCAAGTCTTTAAGACTCAACGGGAATACAAGTTGCGTATTCCACCAATCCGAAACATCAGCATCAACAAACTTCTTCAAATCATCGTAACATTCAATGTCCGTTGTGTAGTCTGTTGATAACTTTGCATTCACAATCGTATAAACACCCAAATCTAATGTGCCTTGCTTTACTGTTACACGCTTTCCAACTAGCCCAGTAATATTGCCAGTTTCTTTCGCAATAGTCACTTTTAGCGTTGATGCTTCGACACTCGTTAGATCTAACGTATCTTTTGAGCAAAGCGACTCTTTGATTTTAAGTGAACCACTTGTAAAGTCTTTGTTCGTGTATGTTGTTCCAGCTATGTTTAAAACAACGTCAGGTGGTAGCAAATCACCTGTGTATTGCTGCTTCAAATCATTAGGAATATTCAGCATTTGCTACCTCCTTATACTTCAATAAATGAAAGGGCAACGTCCAAATATGCGACATCGCCCGTGTTTTTATCTGTAATTCGTTTCTTGTATGTGAGATTAGCGCCAGTATATACCGTTCTAACCTCGCCCGATATGCTTTCAAACGTATATGTTCCTTGCATATCTTTTCGGCAAAGGTTCTTTAATTTATCAAATTCTGCTTTTGATAACCAATGCCATTTCAATTTTTCTGATGTAACATCACGGCGCAAAATGACAAAGTGCAACTTGCCACCACCGTCACGCCAACTCTTCCCGTGCATATCTTCGCTAGTACAATCAGGATCTATGTCCGGCGTTGGTAACAATACGCCGTTGATTTTATATCCAATTTCTGCCATGTTACCTCCTAACCTAAAACAGCCACAGGGTTTTCACCTGTACGGCTTGTTTCTTCGATAATGTACGAAACAGCAGCCTTGCCAACATCTTCAATCAGCAAGTTCTTTTCCTGTACAACTCGAATAAGTGTAGCCAACATATTCACCACGTCAGCATTTCCGCTTCTTTCGTCCATGACTGAGCGCATAGCATCTTGAATTGTTGATAATGGCGCTTCAATGTTTGTCCCGCTCTTTTGGTCGCCTAATACAGCCAAGAATTCATGATTTGCTGGAATGACTGCACCATTAGCAAGGTATGGAATGCTTGGCACCCCGATAGATGGCAACCATGAAAATGGTGAAGCGCCTAGAATTGAAATGTTTCTCAATCCATTCAATGCGCCATTGATAGCGTTAAACGGAATGGAAACAACTGTATTGATGCCGCCAATGATATGGTTCACAATGCTTCTAAACGTGCTTGCGATTGCTTCCGTGATGCCTTGGAAGATTGCACCACCTGTGCTGAACACGTTTTTAACGGCTTGCCATGCACCACCAAAGGTGTCACCAAACCATTGAGCAACTGTGCCAAACACCTCTTTGATACCGTCCCAAACACCACCAAAGAAGCCTGTAACACCGTCCCAAACTGACTTGATGTTATCCCATGCACTTGTAAATATCTTTGCGATGCCAGCCCACATTTTCTCTGTATTTTTGGAAATGTCTGTCCACGTTTCAGAGATAAACTTCTTCAGGTTTCCAAATGTTTCATCAAACCATGCTTTAATGTCTTCCCAAATCTTCTTGATACCGTTGAGCATACCTTGCATTAAGAATTCACCAAGTTCAGCGAAAACCGTTGACGGTGAATGAATGCCAAAATGTGTTTTTACAGCATCAATTATCGGTTTACATACATTATCCCAAAGCCAGTTAGCAATACCCTTTAAACCGTCTAAAATACCCTTTAGAATACCCATTATGATATTGTTTCCAACACTTCCATAGTCGCTATCGTCAATATATCCTTTGAAGTAGTCATAAATGCCATCACATACTGAGCCAATGATGCCAGTCAATAGATCAAGTGCTGCCAATAATGCGTTAGTGATGAACGTCACAAAACTAGAAGCAATACCTCCAGCATCAAGATTGCTGAAGAAGTCACTAATTGCACTTACGATGAATTCGCCCAGTTTAGTCCAGTCATAACTTTGTAACCACTCGCTTGCTTCATCGTATGCACCCTTTAAGAAGTCTGATAGAGATTTTGCTATTTCCCCATAGTCAAGCCCAGTTATAAAGCCAATCAGGAAGTCAAGGGCTGCTAATGTCTTACGTACTAATAGCCGTCCTAGAATTCCAAAGTCGATATTTTCGATAGCGTTGTTAAACAGTGTAGCCAAGTCCTTACCGATTGCCTTAAAATCAATCGTCTTCAGGGTGTAATAGAGTGTTTGAATAACGCCATCTATACCCTTTCCAACGGTTGCGCCAACACCAGCCCAGTCGATACTAGCAAATGCTTCATTTATCTTTGTTCCGATGGTAGTTCCTAAGCCTTTCCAGTCAGCATCTGCAATCATCTTCCATATGCCATCTAATGCGCCTGTGTCCACGGTATCAAACATGGTGTCAATACCTTGTGTACCTCCACCACCTCCACCGCCACCACCTCCGGCGTTAGATTTATCGGATATATCGTTTATTTCATCAATGCCAGCCAATGCACCTTGTTCTTCTTTCAGTGCTTTTGTTGCACCCTTTGCAGCACCAGCCATCTTCTTTTGTTCACTCGATATGCTTGCAATACTCTTTTTTGCCACAATATATGAACCGGCACCAGTTAGCACGGCGAAAAAGTGCGCCACGGCGTTCGCCGCTGAGGTGAACCAGTCAATAACTTGTGACAATACAGGCGCTATCATGTTGATTAGTGGCGCTATCATTGCGCCTAGTGAGTTAGCAAATGCACCTGTACTCATTTCTAACCCGTTCATAGATGTTTTTAATGCTTCAGAATATTCAACAGCATGTCCAAAGCCTTGCGTGATGCCTGATAGTACTTGTCGCATTGCCATTCGCAAAGCAAGCAATTTGAACATATTACCAAGTGAGAAAATCGACTTGCCTAATGAGTTAGCAAAGGAATTTGTTTTGCTTTGTTCCTGGTTAAACCCTAATAGGTTTTTGGTTGTGTTTATCACGCCACCTGACAAAGCATTGATAACTTTTCCAAGCGATGTGCCAGCGTTACCTAATGCGCTTTTCAGTGAAAACTTAGGCGCTTCCCCTTGTGGCATTGCATCTTTTAGTGATGTCTTAGGCAATGAAGCAAGTCGTGTTTTGACATCTTCAATACTGTTTCGTAATCGTGATGCTTCGCCATCTGCTTCGGATAGCGCTTGCCGTAACTTGTTATCTTTAAAGTTCCCTTTTTCCCAAGCGTTATATAACGATTTTGAATTGTTTTCCGCTGTTTTAAGCTGTGATTGCAAGTCCTTTAATTCAGCCTTTAACTCTGATGCGCCCTTTTTAAATTCTGACGTATCTATTTTTGTATCAAATACAATTCCACCGTCTGACATTAAAAACCTCCTTTCTACTTAAAACGTTCATTGATCTTGCGTATTTCTTCTTTTTCTGCTTCCGTATAAACAGTCTTAAAATCAATCAAATCTTTGTTGTCCTTGTAAAAGTCTTGTTCCCACTTTTCCAACTGTTTATGTTTCGCTTTTTTCTGTCTAATATTCAAAACATTAGAAAAAAGTCCCTCTTGGATTTCGTTGAAATATCCTAAGAAAGACCACCAATGCAAATATGACTCTGTACGTACTTCTTTCCCGGCTACTCTATTTATTGCGCTGAAAATGATTTGTTCATCTTGTTCCCAGTCCATTAGTTTCGGCTTGTTTATCGCTTTAGAGTAGTCCTTGCCACCGTCCATGAACCATGAGCATTGTTTGATTGCTTCTTCCACGTCTTCACGTTCCAAATTCTCAAAGCCAACAAGCGCATCAACCATGATATAAACCTTTTCTCTGTCTGATAGTTCGACATCATTGCATGCAACAAGCACTAATAGCGCCGTTCTGAAGTCCGTTTCTATGTGTATTTCTTTACCATTTACCGTGATAGTTGTCGGTAATTGCCCTATCATTTCTTCTTATATGCCTTACGATACTTTTCGATGTTCTTCTGCATCTTCTTAGTTTCTTTTTCGATAAATGGCTTAATGTACTCTGCGAAAGCCGTCATAAAGTTATTGAAAATGGTATTCCCGTTACTCATGGATAAAGGGTTCTGCTTTCCAAATACAATTTCACTTGCGCCATCATAGAAGATACTGTCAAATTCCGTGCGCATTTCTTGGTTAATTCTGCGTACGGCTTCAGCAATTTCAGGAACGGCAGCTTCACCGTCACTTGTGATTGTTAGTTCTTCACCTAATGTTTTGATTTGGTTTTGGAAGTTGTCTGCTACATGTTGGACACGATCTAAAATTCCAATGTCACGGACATTCACTCTTAATACTCTGTTCTTATCGTTGTTGATGGTGATTTCTTCAATACCATCATCAAAGTTGATATTCATAGCCATATTGTTTGGTTTCCTTTCTTAAAATAAATAAAAAAGGCGGTTTTTATTACCGCCTATTAGTTACTGTCAGCTGTGAAAGCGTTAGTTGTTTCGTTAAACTTACCTTTCTTACGCTTGCCTGTATAGTGTACGTCAAATGGGATTTGATATCCGTCACTCTTACCACCATACTTCTTCACTTCGATAAACACTTCTTCTTCATACGCAACGTATGCGCCAGTAGTGCCGTCCCAAGTATGCACTTCAAGTACTGTTGTTTTAACATCGTCTAACTTCTTACGGTTGTCCACGATGTCCTGTAAGAATGTATATAATGCATTCCCTTTTTCAGCATAGTATGTATCGACTGAGCTGGACGGGTCATAAGAAGACACCTTGACTGAGTTCTCGCCTAAGATGTTTTTCTTCTTTGACACTTCAGCATTAAGAGTAATGTCGTACTCTTCCAAGTCCTTGCCGATACGAACATACTTCGCTGTTGCTTCCTTTGGCGCTGCATTAATGTAATGTGCTAAGAATTCACGTGCAATAGCGCCATTTGTCTGTGTTTGTGTTGCTGGCTGTGGCATTTTCTAGCCCTCCTTTACTTGTATATTGTATAGTCCACACCGATTTGTATTTGGTATGTGACACCATCGTTAATATCCCCACTTGGAACGCTAAACAGCAATCCATTTCCAGCACTAATCTTTGTGATAGTGCCGTTCTTTGCTTCACCGTTTACGTCTTCGGTTATCGCTATGTCTTTAAGCTGGTTTAAGTAATAAGTAAGCGATAGAAGAAAGCCGCTATTGTTCAAGCGATCATAATCTTCATACGCTTTTCTATCAGCAAATACGCTGAAATTGATATGGTATTTCTTATTGCCTACCACGTCCCCACTTACTAGCGATGTACCTAGTGGATATACGCCTGTATCCATTTCCTGTTTGTCGCCAAGCGACATATAGTCAATGTGAATATTGTTGTTGAATTCGTCCATTAAAGGACAGTCGGTTAAAATCTTCTTTACTGTTTCGATAACGTTCATTTGACAAATCTACCTTTCGCTAATCTAGCAGCAGCACGTCCTATGCTTTCGCTGTGGTCTTTCATCGCTCTATCGAACCAATGAGAACCAGCCAAAGCATTTTTTGAAGTGTTATATGTCAATGTTCTACCGTTTGGGTCAGGTATCTTAGCAACGCCTTTTCTGCTCCAGTGCCTACCCGTACGGGCATCATAGAATGAACCCTTTAAGGTAATAGGGTCAACAAATAGCACACCATAGTACTGATACCGTGCATACGGTGTGTTCTGTCTGATTTCCCCTGAACCGATAACTGTCTGTGACATCATCGCATTCTGTAACACGCCATTCATGTTAGGCATGTATGGCAATGATTGTCGCATAACTTCATTGTCTATAAACTTTTGAACCTCGCCACCGTCATTGAGTCCATGCTCTGCCAGTAATTGCTCGACTTCTTTAAAGCGAACATGTCCGACTATTTGCATGATACTTCCCAATGTTGCATCGACTGTGTGCCGTACTTTTTGTAGTCAGCAAGCATGATTGTAAATGCGCCAGCCTTTACCAGTCTATCCATGCTTTCTGATTGCTTGCGTGCATCTGTGGTATCAATCTCGATAGCACAATTACCCTCAATCAGTAAGTCTTTCCCCTTAGTAAACTGTAAGTCCGTGTGTCCATCAAACATACAAAAGGCGCTTTCGTCATACGTGCGCCCTTGTTTATTCATGCTTGCGATGCTGGTATTTGTCAAAAAGCACTTATCAATAAAGTCTTTTTTATAACCGTTACTTTTAAGATAAAGGGTACATGATGTATTTGTGTACATGATCATATACCCCTGTAAAGATAGCCCGTTTTACCCAACCACTTTTTGAGAACACTTGTCACTTTTAACGTATAATCACGCTCGATTTCAATGTTTGAATTGCCTTTATAAGTGACTGAATATTCCCCAACTTTCTCGCTCGCAACGCCTAACGGAACACTTGCAGAATTGCTATTTGACTGGCTGAATTGTACCTCTGCCAATTCACACATAGCCTGCTTCATTTCTTCAATCGGTTCACCGTCAAAGTCAAACTTAATTCTGTTCAGTATCTCATTACTGGCTTTGTTAGCGTAAAATTTGAATTCGTTTTCAGGTATCAAAGGGCTTTTACCTAATAGGTACTGTTCTTGATAAAACTGATAGTCAGCAAAAATCATGCACCCTCCTTTTTACTTCTTCTCTTTTGGTTTCTTTTCGTCTTCCTTAGGTTCTTCTTCCGGCTTATTTTCTTCTTCCTTAGGTTCTTCCATTAACTGTTCTTCAATAACGGTGGACAATTCCCCATTACAGAGGATTTGTTCATCACCGTTAAAGATTACACCGATAATCTTAGCCATAGATTAAGCCTTAGAGTGAGAATAGATGCCGGCTTTCTTATTCTCGTATACTTCATTGATGCCGTATAAGTGGAAGAAGAATTTCCACCAGTCGCCGTCCTGATTTGCTTCAGGGTCAACAATCTTATTGACGATGTCCTTAGCAACCTGCATTAGTGCGCTTGGGTGTACGATTTGGAAGTTTAATTCCTTACCAGTTGTAGCCTTTTCAAAGCCACCCTTTTCTTCGCCAGTCTTACCGGATAATGACTTAATTGCTGTATAGAAACGTGCCTGTGGTACTTTCACGATAGCTGCGAAAGATGTCAATACTTCACGTGACTTAGTTGTATCTAAATCCTGAATAGCACGTAAGCCAGTTGGTGTGATGTAAAGGATACGTCCCTCTGTTGGCACTTCGGCTTCGTCCATCTTTGCAACTGCATCAGATACAGCCTTAATCCATGCTTCACCTGTTGCTAATGCTGCGCTAACAACTGGTGTGCCCTTTGCGCAATATGTCGCAAAACGTGTTGCATCAATTTCAGGTACTGCCTTTGTTCTAATAAATTCAGATGCTAAACGTCCGAAAGCAATCTTAGCTGTTTCGATGTCGTCCATCTTATCAACTTGGAACATTCTCGCACGGTCAAAGTTAGGCGCTTTTGTTTCAAATTCTAATGTTACTGAGCCAGCAGGATAGCCAGTTGTACGGCTGTATTCACCTAAGCCGTCCATTTCCATCTTAGGAATAAGGAATTCTTTTCCGTTGGCTGTCATCTGTAATAGGCTTGTGTCGCTATCCAAGATGGCTGTAAGTGATGCTTGCTTATAGACTGTGTCTAAAAGGTCGATGTAATTCTTAAATAATTGAATGTTGTTTGGCATTTGTTCTAGTCCTCCTATTCTGCCTTAATACCCATGATTGCTTTCGCTAGATCAATGGCGTTGCTTCCTGAGTCACCGTTACTTGATGTACTGGAAACAGGGTTTTTCACTGGTTCAGTTGAAGTAAACAAATAATCATGGTCTTGTTTAACCGCATCAATCGCATTCTTGATGTCTGTTTCTTGGTTCTGAGAAGTCTTTAGTGCTTCCACGTCCAAGAATGGAATGATTGCTTTCGCTTCACGTCCTCCAGCTGTTGCAACTGACTTTGTTAATAAATCATTGAAGTTTCTATCAGCGATTTGCTTTTCAAAATCTGCTTTTTGTGTTGCAAGTTTCTCGTTTAGGTCGCTAACTTGCTTGCTTAGTTCTTCAGGCTTCAACTCTTGCAATTTCTTTAGTTCTGCCTGTGTGCTTGTAAACTGTGATTTGTAATTCTCTAGTTCTTTCTTGGCGTTCTCTAATTCGCCCTTAGCACCGTTTACGTCTAAGCCATTCATCTTAAAAACTTCGTTGATTTGTTCCTCTGTGAGTCCCAACTTTTGCAATTCTTCTTTTTTCATTTCATCCTCCTGTTAGGCGTTGTTAAAGCAGGTCGCCAATCTGCTAAAGAGTTGCTATTTAAGGCATAGTTGCCAATAGAAAAAAGCGCATATAGCGCTTTAGTTCCCTTTCGTGAATACTCTTGCCATTTCTTCAGGCAATCCCATTGCTTTCGCAAAGTCTTTGTATTCGTTATATGTTGCTGTTCTTCGGTTCTTCATGATGGTAACGTCTGCTTTATCAGCGTTTCCCATCTTCAATAACTCTATTCGTTCATCTTGAACACGCATTCGTCTTTCTAATGCTCGCATGCGTTGCGTTGCTTCGTATAGAGTGTATTCCTTACCGCCGTATTCGTGCGTTTCTAGCGTTCTTTGGTACAGTTTGGCTAATTCCTCGTCCGTGTATCTTCTCTCGCTAAAACCGCTCACAAATGGCATGTAATGGTGATAACAATTCACACCACACAATCCACCGGCTTCACCTAAGCCGCAAATGTCTATGAGTTGCTGTTTGGTGTATATCTTTCCTTGCCACAATGCATGCGATGGTCTAGCCGTTGGGTGTGCTGATACTTCAAATAAATCTGTGTGCAATTTCTCTGCGTTATCATCTTCAATCTTTGCTGTGACTTGTCGCATACCTGTCATTACAGCACGCCTTACAGCAACATCTATGCGATCATGTCGCCCACTTTCATATTCGATGTATCGTACACCACTAGCCGTCAATTCGTTTACGGTCTTTTTTAGCGCTGTATTATAGTCAAATGCGCCCGTTGATACTTCTATCAGGGTTTTATTCAACAGGTCGCCATAATAGCCCTGTACGCTTTTAAATTGCCCGTCCACCGTGAAGCCTAATGCGTTGGTTATGTTCTTGATGTCTGATAGCGTTTGTTTCTGCACGGCTTCCATTAGTTGCAACAGTTCGGCATTCTCTGATAACGGTACAAAGTCCACGCCAACGCCTTTATAAAGCGCTTCATCACGTGCATAGCCGTCAGCAATCACACGCTCATACAATTCTTTCATCTGCGCATCGGATAAATCTAATGCATGTTGTATCAGTTTCTTATAGTCCTTATTAAAGCCATTCAACTGTGACAATCGGTATAGTTCATAATCTGCTGTACGTGTGATATGTCCAGCCTGTTCAATTCGCCTGATAATGTCGGCAAGTATTTCGCTTTCCAACCGTTGCATTGATTGCGCTAGAAATTCAGGGACTTTCTTAAGGTCGTTTTCACTGAACATTAAGGCTGTTCACCCTCTGTTATTGTTCCCCTGATTTCTGCAATCTTACTCATAGCCGTTTCTTCATCTTCCCCGTACCACTTCATACGATACTCAACAGGTGACATAAAGCCACTTGCAACATCAATTCTATCTTGCGCACGTTCTGTATCCTCGTCTGTCTTGACTGAGTCATGGAACGTACAGTTAAAACCAAAGTCAGTTGTTATCATGGCTTGATAGAAAGCGATAGCATACGCTAGATCTTCAAGGCAATCTTTCAGATTTACCTGGATAGCATTAACCATATTGTACTTACGGTTCTTACTTGCTTTTATTTCTGCGGCTGTCTTTTCCACGTTTTCGTTCTTAGACAAATCGCCATAAGCCAAGCAGCAATTAAACTCTACTAGTCGCTTATATTCGTTCAGTCCTGCGATGTATGAAGCATCACGCATCGTGGGGCTGAATTCATCTAATGTCTTATCACCATTAGTTGTATCTGCATCGTATGGAATGAGTAAGCGTTCCTTACTCTTCGGCATACTAAATGAGCCGTCTTGCTTCTTCTTGACGGCTGTATAGTCAGCAAAGATAAAGCGTTCACCACTCGCATATTCCCAGTCCAAACGCCCAAATTGCTGGTCTGCTTTCTTGATTTGCTCGACAGCCTTTTCAAAAATAGAAACGCCGTTTTTACTCTTATCAATTCGGTTAGGAATAGGATTTCTGTAATAGCCAAAGTCCATACGCTCCATGCCCTTATAAAGAACATCATCGTACAGTTCAGCCCATTCATCGACTGTGGATAAAGGTACTTGGTTTCCAACATCGCCATTATTGCCTTTATACACCTTGTTTTGAATGTGCAAGCCCTCCGGTGTTATTTCGTGATATTCAAAGCGATAGTATTTGTTGTTCTCGTCAATCTCTTTAATTTGAATGAATGCAACCTTTAAGAGTCGCCCATCATCGCCATATTCAAAGGGGATAATTCTATCAGCTGGAATGTACTCAAAATTGCCTGTGTCACCAATAGGCTTTACAACCATAGAACCTAAGCCAAGCCCTGTTTGAAAATGCTCGTTGAAGTTCTTCAGTGCCTTTTTATACAGAATATCCAGTTTATCATTGTCCAAACTTGTTTCCATTTCGGATAAAGTCACGTTAGCAAATTCCGAACATACAGCGCTTTCTAGCCCTAAACTTTTAACGCCTGAATAGTTTTCCGTTGAGTCAATCCACGGCGCTTTTCCACATAGCATATCGTCCCATAATTGCATTCTATCAATCATGGATTGCGATAAAATAACACGTTTTCCCGTCAATCTTTCCAGTTGTGTGTTTCCAAACATTCTGTTAAAAGCCTCCTTTATAAAATCTATAATCTTTCTTAGTATGTTCATCATTGCCCTTTCTTCTTCCAAACAGGGTTTAATGCGTATCGTACGCTATCTATACTGTGGTTATCTTTATCAGGATAGCCACTTACCACTTGCCCGTCCTTATCGCGCATGTATTCATAGTGCGTGAATTCCATAGCCGCATTAGGGCATCTCTTGCTGTCTATCACGATCTCCTTTAGTGAAGATAGCCACTTCATAGAATATGCAACACTTCCAGCGCCTTTTTCTGCACCTCTTGCTGAAATACCAAACGCTCGCAAGTCAGCAATAGACTTATTCTCGGCGCTATCACATGTCACAATCTCATCGCCAATCTTAAACTGGTCTTTAAGTATCTGCGCCACGTCTTCATTAGGCATCTTGTTAGCCCTGAATTCTGCGTATATGTATAAAGTCATATGTGCGCTGTCATAACAACATCTAGTGAAGTTTAACGGGTCAGGAAACCAGCCCCAGTCCAAACCGTTATATGTATAGTTGAAGTTGTTTATTTCATCATCTGTGATTTCCCTGATAGTCACGTTTTCAAATACGTTGCCACCAGTACCATTCACCTTACCCAAGTACTCGTTTTCATAAGCCTTTGGGTTTATCTCTTTCAATGCTTCGGCTTCGTCTAGCCAGTTCTTACCCAGCCATTCTTTTGGAACGTCCAAATAAGTGGAATGATAGACTTTCATTCCGGCTTTTTCCGTTAGCACGTATTCATTAGCCCAGTTATTAGCCGTCTTTGGTGGGTTGAATGACTTGAATATCCACGCTTTATCGCCACCACGTACGGCTGACTGTTCTATGTTTCTGACTGTTTCGCTACCGTAGAATTGGTCTAATTCTTCAAACCATACAATAGCGATATATCCCTTTTCTGCTTTGATAGATTTAATCTTCAAAGGGTCATCAGCACCACGGAAAAATATTTTCTGTCCAGTTGCTATACGTGTGATTTCTAACGGTGATTTCGTGCATTTATATTCATTACTTAAGCCCAGTTTATCAATTCCCCACTTTAACTGGTTATATACTGAGTCTTTGATTGTATTGGACACTTGCCGCAACACTAACGCATTGTAATTTTCGTCTTGTTCCATTAGATCAATGACGACTAATGCAATGCATGAAGACTTTGTGCTACCACGTCCACCCTCATTGACAAACTCATGGATTTCATGATGGTAAACGTCCCAAATGAATTGAGAAAAAGACGGCGCTATATACAGGGTTGGAATTCCCTTGTATGTTGTACCGTCTTTCTTCTTGTGTTCTGCTTCATATTGCTCCATCTCGATAGCGTGCTTTTCTTGCTTCATCTTTAACTCTGCACGTCTTATCTTGATGTCTTCTTTATCCGTTAGGCTTTCACCGTTCACAATTCTATTCACAGCTTCAAACGCCTTAACGTTTCCCTTTCTGGCCTGTGACATCATTGCAACGGCTAATATGGTTTCTTGTGACTCTATTACTTCAGGTTCAACACCTAACGCCTTAGCGACTGTTTCTTTATCCCTTTGTGTTGGTGGCAATGATAGCAACGCTTTAAAGGTTTCCCTTAGTTCTTTCTTGCGTTTTCTTGTCTGTCCTGACTTGATGCCACCATTCCGACTGATAGCCCTTGCTTCTTCCTTGCTTCTCTTTGTTACTGGAATTAGGTTATCGTGTCCCTTATTTTTTGACGTTTTGGGCTTGTTTTGGCTCGTTTTAGCCGTCTTTTTGGTTTCCTTGATGTCTTTATCATTTTTCCCCTTTTGGCTCTTATTCGCCATTTCTCGCCCGTCCTTTCTATGATGCTCAAATCATACTAACATCAACATAAATATTGCCGTTTTTCATATATACCTTTTTCGGTATGTATGATTGTCCACGCTTCAATAGCCTTTCTTTCTGTGCCATATCTTCGGACACGTTTTTATCTAAAAATGAAATGTCCTTTCCACGTGTGTTTTTGCTTGTTTTGATTTTCAGGACGACTGGTTTGCTTGATCCAGTGAAGCCGCCCCACTCTTCCGCTATTGCGCTATCTGTAGTGGTACTCATGTATCCTTTGTCTGTAATGATTTTGTTTAATGGCGCATTTGCCATTCGCTTTGCTTCAGCCATTACCTTTTGAGCATAAGCACCTTTACCAAGTGCGTTTTCACCGCCTTGGATATAGTTCCACAAGTTTTCATATTGTGATTGTGTCATTTTTCCAAATATGGCGCTCGCATCAACGCTTCTATATAGCGTATCTTCCTTTATTCTTTCGTTCGTGGCTTTGTCTAATCGTGATATTCCGCTTAGTTCTTCATCTGTGAGTGTTATTTCATTGTTCAAACCTCTTAGATAGTTGTTTACCCACATTCCATCGCCGCTTCCGTACCACTCTAAAATATCGGTATCTTCATGTGTTTTTATTTTTATTCCTGCGCCACGTCCACCCATGTTATACCCTTTCTATTTGCTTCTTTTGAAGTCTTTTAGCCACTTTTTGTATTCTTTGCAATTTCGCCCTTTTGTACATCTATTTTGATATTTGCACTTGTGGCACGGGCTTATATGCTTAGTAATTCCAACCACTTAAAAACTCCATCTTTGATTCTAATTGATGTTTATCTAATGCAATGTATGTTTTGTTTTGCTTCTTCGCATCTTTCAACAAACTATCAAATGTATCTTGTTTATCAAATGAATAGTCATTAAATGGATTTTTAAATGTGTAAGGCTTGAAGTACTTTCTATTTAACTTCACGGCCCAGCCACTCATACCCTCACTAAAACTATGTACTGGCTTTACTTGCCAATCCTTTAGATATACAGCTTTGTCATTATCAACTATCATCACAAAGTTTCCTTTGATTGCCTTGATGTTGTTTGTTACTAGAATGATGTTGTCATTGTCTTTCACATGATCAAACTTAAAATACTTGTTTGAGCGCCATTCTGTGTCACCGAAAAAGAATTCAATGTCCTTTGCTTTGCGCTTTTTAAACATCTCGCTTAGTGAGTTCTTTTTCTTCTTCGGTTCTTCACCAGCTGCTGTCGTGATTAACTTTGATGTTGTAGGCTCGCTTGTTGCCTTACTTGCTATTGATACATTAGCACCTCTTCCACCCATTTATTCACCTCTTATTTGCGCTTGATTAGCATTTGCTCCATAACGCCGTTTTTAAAGCCGCTATAGTCCATTGTTTCGTACTTATTACCGTATCTTTTATTCGCGTATTCAATGGCGTTGCGCTCGTTTCTATTTAATTCAGCCCAACGAATAATAACTCCACCACCAAATCGGCGTGTAGTTTCAACAACCTTATCTGAAATATCAACGTTTATTAGATGCTTGTAATATTCAATAAGTTCTTGTTTTAGTTGTTCAGTCTTACTCCCTGGTTTCTTTGATTTTGGTTTTTTCTCGATTTCTTCCGTAACCTTTGGCTTTGCTTCTACTGGTTCAATCCTTTTTTGTCCACCAGCTGAACCTATGGCTATCTTTGCACCTCTACCACCCATGATATTTCCTTTCTTTGAAACACAAAAACTTGATAACTTAAGTCAAGAAGAAATTTCTAA
>ERZ1674239.37-NODE-37-length-54701-cov-9.994693_pt1 | contig 54701 bp, 72 predicted proteins | sample MGYA00581208_ERZ1674239 | MGnify/ENA primary metagenome ERZ1674239 (study PRJEB41354, sample SAMEA4873308) | human saliva metagenome | biome: human-associated habitat [ENVO:00009003]; feature: mouth environment [ENVO:08000002]; material: saliva material... | reverse complement strand
CAGGTACATACCGGCGTCGGGGAGTACAACCACGAAGTTATCTTGTGCCTTGACGCCGGGCCAAGCGAACTTGACGCTACCGAAATTGGCGTTATACAGCGTACCCAGTGGTTGCAGAACCGCGCCGGCAGGAGGTGTTGCACCAGCAGAGCAGCCGCGCCATTGAAGAACGGCAATAATCTCGCCGGGCACGCGCCCAGTTCTTGCAGCGCCACCGCCACCACCTGCTTGCGGCAGTTTCTTGATCTCCTGGTCGACATACCACTTGGTTGCAGCGTCTTTGTCAGCCACGGGGTCCAGCAGGTTGCTGATGGCCTTTTGCTTGGCGTCGATACCGTTGGGCGTGAGCAGCTTCTCACCGACTTGCAGTCCATCGGCTTGCACCGACAGGCGAGACACGGCGTTGTACTGCACAGAGGACATGAGGCCATTGGATGTTGCGGTAGCCAGCGCAGTGGTACCGCCCTGACCGCGTACCTTGGTGATCTCGGCATCCACATAGCCCTTTGTGGCTGCATCGCGCTCATCAGTCGGGGTGCCGAGATCGGCAACCTTGTTGCCAGACATCGCGATTTCGCCGCGTACCGTCAGGCCGTCTGCAACCACAAGCCCCCCGGGCACGCTGGTTACTTTGGCGAGCTTGGCATAGTCCTCTTTGGACATGAGTCCATCTACGCCGGCACCGGCTTTGTCGATGACTACAGCGCCGGTCTTACCGTTAACCGACTGCACGGGGGCCGCAGGAATCGCTGCTACGGCCTTTGTGATGTCCTCTGTGGTTGCAGCCCCAATGTCTTTTGCCGACAGCACCACGGTACCGGTTTTGCCGTTTACGGACGCTACCGGATGTGTGATGCCAGCGATAGCTGCATTGACTTGAGCAGCGGTCTGGCCGCCCAGTTCCGCCAAGGAGATAGTGACCGCACCCGTCTTGCCATTAACGCTCTGCACTGGGGCTGCGGGCGCTGCGGGGATCTGCGCAATCTGGTCACGGACGTACTGCTCCGTGGCTGCACCTACGTCACTGGCAGAGAGCGTCACGGCACCGGTTTTTCCAGCCACAGAGGTGACGGGATGCTGGATGCCTGAGATAGCCGTAGCGACGTCAGTTGCCGTTGCAGCACCGACATCTGCTGCGGTCAGCGTGATATCGCCGGTTTTGGTGTTGACGCTGGTTACCTTCTGGGCGGGGATTGCGTTGATTGCGGTCTGGATATCGGCCTTCGTGGCTGCACCGACATCGCTGGCCGCCAGTGTGACTGCACCCGTCTTGCCATTGACCGATACTACGCCGGTAGGCGTTTGGCCAGAGCCGGAGATCTTTGCTGCAGCAATTGCGCTGTCAACGTAGGTCTTGTTGGCTGCATGCGTACCTTCGGTCGGCTGCTGCTCGATAGTGGCGCTGGGGGCGGTAATCGGGAGCGTAGACGAGAGCTTGCCTGCAACCACAGACAGGCCGTCGATGACGCCGAATTTGTCGGCCGGGAAGAACCCATTGATCTCGGACGTCACGACGTTGTGCATGTGCTGCTGGGTAGCGGCACCTACGTCAGCGGCATTCAGCGTGACAGCGCCAGTTTTGCCGTTGACGGACGCGACGGGCGCGGCAGGGATCGCAGCGACTTTATCGTCAACGTACTTTTTGGTTGCTGCATGACTGGCGGCTGTAGGTTCTGCGACGTTGACAACATTGTTGCCGCCTGCATCCACATTGCCGCTGAATGCCGTTGAGCCGTCTTTCTTGACGTATTCGCGGAGATTGAGTTTTGATCCGCCGAACATGCCTTCAGGCAGTGCGACCATGAACGTTTCAATGTCGTTGACATTGAAGCTGTTCATCGACGAGTTGAACATCACCCGGGTGAGGTTGTTGTTCACCGTCGCCTGAGGTTCGGCCCAATAGCCGTCGTTGCCCGGCCATTCTTTCCGGCGATCTGAGTCAGCCCAGCAGATGACTTTGAACGTCGGGTTTTTCTCCAGCGACATCACAAAGACCTTGCGGTGGTACCACTGCATAAGCGGTTTGTTCCGCAGGTTCTCTGCATCGCCCAATGCGCCGACATGCTCGCCATAGGTCGAGACAACCACATAGCCGGGGGTGTTATATGCTTTGCCGGAGATGTGATAGGCGGTCGCGGTGCCCTGATCGTACATGTACAGCAGGTTTGTACGCACGCCAGTCTCGACATCGGTCATGAAGAGATTGCCATTCGTGCCTGTATAGTCTGCAGCCACATAGACTTCTGAGCCGTCTTTCAGGATGGCGATGTCGCTGTGTTCGGACTGAGTGTGGAGCTTGATGTACGGGTCATTGCCAGTGGCCGCCGGGTGTTTATCCGTCAGGTTGCGGGTATATGCACGGGTCCCGAGAGGCTCGTTGTAGGCCCACGAGACGATGGCGTATTTACCGCTGGGCGTCATTGATGTGTGGTCGGGCTTCACTGACGCATCCATGTGCGCAATGATCTTGTCTTCCACACGGTCATAGACAACAATCCCGCGGACCTCGTAGCCTGCGGTCTCGACGATCCAGCACCAGTAGCGACCGTCACGCGACGGAGCGCCTTCTGATTTAGTCCAAGCGCGACCAGCGTCCGACCAGAACGCTTTGACGCGATCCAGCAGGTCATAGGTCTTGGTGACTTTGCGGGTGGATACGTTGATCTCGTACAGCTTGCAGCCCTCGCCATACGGCGGCAGTGCCCACAGCATGTCGGGGTCGGTGTCGGACCAGATAGGCTCGCAGTCGGTCGCCATGCTCGGCAGCGCGTCGCCGATTTGCTTCAGCGTTTTGGCGTCGTTGACGAACCAGTAGCCGTCCTTGCGATACGTCAGGAACTTGGTGTTGTCGCAGTTGAAGGGGTTGCGACGCGAGTAGTCCGAGCGGAAGGGGCGTTCTCCTGCGGCAATGGCTTCCTTGTTGCGAGTAATCTTCGCAATCGGAGTCCCGTAGTGTTGAGCCTTGACGGGCTTGTACTGCTCGAAGTTCTGCGGATCAGGCAGTTGCGGTACGGGGTTTTCCGGAGCGTCCTTGAGCGTCACGCCGGCGTTTACCAGCGGGGCGAACACCGTGTTGTCGGGCTCGACTGCTGTTGCGCCACCGCCTGCAGGTCCCGGAGGGCCCATGGGGCCGGCTGGGCCTTGTTCGCCTCTCTCGCCGCGATCGCCCTTTGGTCCGGGTACAGGTACAGCGCCGCCGCCGCCTCCGCCCAGTCGAGCCGCAGCGATCGAGGCATCTACATACCCTTTATTGGCTGCGTCTGTGTTTGACTCCGGAGTAGATACGCCGGTCAGTTTGTTATTACTGAGGTCAAGACCAGCCGCTGCCACCAAATGCTTTCGCACAGACAGGTCAAGGCCAGCAATAGCCAGAGAATCAACGACGGAGTACTGAGCCGCGGACATGAAGCCATTACCCGAGGCCGAAGCAAGCTGATGATCGTGAAGCGCAGCTGCCGCACCCACGTCTTGATACGTGAGCGTAACGTTGCCAGTTTTGCCGTTAACCGTTGTTTGTGGTTGCGACGGAATGCGTGCAATTGCCTGCGATACATAGTTGGCATCGACAGCTCCAACATCAGATGCGGTGAGAGTTACGGCGCCCGTGCGGCCGTTGACGGAGGATACACCAGCTACGCCACCGCCCCCGCCGTTGCCACGCGGAACTGCTGCGATGGCCTGATCCACATAGCGCTTGGTGGCGGCCTGGTCAGGCAGAGATGGATCGGACAGGCCGGTGATGTGATTGTTATTGACGTCGAGGCCTTGGGACGCAACCACATGGGTAGATGCTTCCAGTGAAGTGCCGTTGAACGAAAGCTTGCTGATGGCTTTCTTGTCGGCAGCCGTGACCATACCCGGATCGGTTTCGGTGGCCAGAGGCGGCATGTACGTGGCTGACAGGGCGCCTACGTCTTCGTGAGTCAGCGTGACGTTTCCGGTTTTGCCATTGATCTTTGCGACGTACTGTGAGGGCGTGAGACCACTACCGCCGCCAGAACCGCCGCCGTGTGCTTGCAGGTAGCCGACGGTGACGAATTCCCACTCGTTGGTGCCGTCCGGGTGGTCGGTGCCCATGGCGTTGTAGATGACGGTGTTTTCGCCGTGACGTCCGATTGTTCGGTACCAGCGGCCGTCTTGCTTGGCACGGTCTAGCGCAGGGGCATCCTCTTGGGCTATGCGTTGCTGCGCTGCCAGGTACTCACGCATTACGTTGTCAGACATGTTTGCTCCTTGTTTACTCCATAAAAAAAGCCCCGCTGGATAACGGGGCTTGCTGATTAGCTAAACATTAGAACTGTTTGCTGATCAGCCGGGCAATGCGGATCTCGCGTCGATCTTTAAAGACACGCTGCCAGCTGTCTTCGTGAGCAAGGTTGCCGGTGGTGTTGGCGTTGGTCGGGAAGTCGCTACCGCGATAGGCGTAGCCGACCGGGTGGAACACCCACTCTTGTCGGTTGTAGAGGATCTCGCCGCCGGCGCCGTTACCGATATCTTCCTTGCGCTCGGTAGCAACAGCGTTCATCGGCAGGTGGAAGCCGAAGCGGATAGCGCCGCGGCCGAACAGCCAGGTTTCGAAAACGCCGGCATTCGACGGGGTGCGGGAATCCATCAGTACCTGGGCGCCTTGGTAGGTCGGGACCGAGATAGCAGCGCCGTTGATCGACACGGGAATGAAGTCGATCAGGTTCTGCTTACGCATTTCGGTGTAGATGACCGGGTGGACGACGACCAACGACAGGTCAGATTGGTGCGAGCCCATGGTGGCCTGAGCGTCGATGAAAGCCGAAGCCGAGAATGCAGCAGCGGCGCCGGTACCGCCCGAGATGTTGTTGGTCATGTCGTTGAGCACGTGCTCGCCGGCGTTCGGGGCTTTGGCGTTGTCTGCAAAGACGCCACGAACGGAGGCGATCAGAGCGGCTTGCTGACGGGCCAGCCAGTAGTCGGAGGTGTACGACTGGATGGCTTGGGCGGGGTCTGTGCCAGCCAGAGCGGCAGCCAGATCCATGCTCGACCACGATTTATTGCGGGACAGACGCAGCTGGACTTCGTGGGCGGAAGTGATCTTGCTGTGCTGAGCCAGTTGAGTCGGGTTATCGCTCGACACACGGTCATCGTCATCGGCGTCCAGCGGGTTGAAGCTGCGGGAGTGGAATTTCAGGCCACCGCCAGCCAGCAGGCCGGACAGCTCGGAGTCAGCCACGACAGCGCCGGAGCGGATAAGTGCGTTATCCTCCATCGACATGCGACGAAGGTAGGCATTATAGATTTCCGGGACGATGACGTCAGAGATTTGGGTAGTTGCCATTTGCAGTTACCTTTGATTGAGTTTTCGACAGGCGCCGAAAACATCACGTCATGGCGCTTATCAGGAATATTACAGAAAAGCAACGCCCCGATCAATGACCGGGGCATGTGGTTGGATTATTTCTGAGGACGCGGACCACCGATCGAGGTGCCAGCGGATCGTGCCATTTGAGCTGCGCGCTCGGGGTTTTCGCGGACCAGCTTGGCTTGAGCTGTTACGTTCCAACCAGCGTGTGAGAACGGATTATCGCCAGTTACACCGCCAGAGGACTTGCCGCCGGTAGCTCCGCCGCCCTTGGACTCGCCCCACCAGTAAGGTTTACGTTGCTGCATTTCCTGCAACCACACAGTGGCATCGATACCTGGGGTGACACCAACTGAGTCTTTGGTAACGACGCGGCCGGTTTCGTCGATCTCGAGCATGCGCTCTGCGTACATCAGCGCGTCTTCGGCGGCTTGGCCTAGGAAGCCCGCTGATTTGGCGATGGCTGAGCGCACGGAATCGTGAATAGTGCGGACGCGCTCTTTCTGCTGGTACTGGCCGAGCAGCTCTTGGGCTTCGGCGTATTGCTTTGCGAGCTGGTCTTTCTCGCGCTGAATGGGTGCGAGTTTGGATTTAAGGCGTGTCTCGATGACGTTTTCATCGACGCCTTTGGACTCGGCCGCAGCCTTGTACGCTTCGATCTGGTCGAGTTCGGCAAGGATTTCGTCCACGTCGCGGCCACCGAGCTTGTCGAACTGCTTGCGATAGTTGGCGGTGAGCGCGCGTTCTTTGCGGACGACTTCGGAGAGTTTGGCTACATCTTGTTCTGTCTTGATGCCTTCGATTCCGGTCAGTACATAGTTGCCGTCACGCTCTTCGTAGAGGTCACGGAAGGCGCCGTCAACGGATTCAAAGTCTTCTGCGCTGTAGGTTGCTTTGAGTTTCATTTGTTTGGAATCACTCCGGATTGTTTAGCTGCTTTTGGGTGTTTGGCATACAGCTCTTCGAGAGTGAGCTTTCTGCCGGAAATGTCCTGGAATTTGTCGAGAGACAGTCCGCCGTAGCGGTAGAGCTGGAATCTCTTTTCTCCGAGACTGGCTTTTTGGAATGCTACTGACTGCCTTGCGAACCAGTCAGAGAACTTCGTGGCCGCAGGTGTTTGTCCGATGTATTCTACCTTTTTTTTCTGGGCGAACTTATCGAACTTGGTCTTATGCCCGAACGGGAGTTTAGAGCGTTTTGTAGTACGTGGGATGCCGGCTTGCTTGCTGTATTCAACCACAAGCTCTGATTCCACGGAGGCCTTGAAAGGGCGCATGAGCTGCGATTCTGCATCGATGTAGAAGACGCGAGCGCTACGGCAATTGTAGTGTAGAGGAGGTTGAGGTCCTTCTCCGACGGGGAATAGCTTGCCATCGAGAGAGCCGCAGAGTGGTGTTGTGCGTGAATCGAGGGTTGCGACAAATCGCTCTTTGGCCCCGATTTCCTTGGCATTGGCACGCACAAATTCAGCGCGCACGTCAGACGCGATGTGATGCGTCATTGTTCTAACGACCGTTTTGAGCTGGTTATTAGTGAGTGTGGTTGAGCCGTCTTTGTACTGTAGCCGCTCGGTACCGAAGAGGGTGCGCATCATGGAGTCGAGGGTTTCGCCGGCGACCATGCCGGATTGGACTTTGGTCATGATGCGGACCATGTCTTCATCGCGCATTTTGGCGACCCAGTCTTTCATGAGTCGACCGTGGATGGGCTTGGAGCGTGCGATCTCCCTAAGTGTGGCTGTGGTAGGTGCAACCACATTGAGCTGCGTAGGTGCCATGTCTTGCAGGTCTTTGGGCCATTGCTTGGCTTCGGCAATAGCGAGCTGCATGGCAAGCTGATCCAGCTCCTTGCCAACCTGTTGCCAACCTTCTGAGCGGAGCTTATGGATGATGGTACGCAGGGCTTCGAGGCGCTTCCAATCGTACTGCTGTGGTTGCCGATTGCGCCGCATGAAATCGCTGATCTTTGCGATGATCCTGGGTTCGGTTTTGCGCAGGATTTCGACGAGCTTCTCAGCGACATCGTTAGTGACCCACTCAAGGCCGGCTTGCTTCTGGATGATGCGAGCCTGGATCAGGTCATTGACGGTGCCAGTGGGCTGACCTGTGATTGCTGCGTATGTGCGTGGGTTTTTGATATCGGCGATGGCGTCGTACTTAGCCCCAGCAAAGAGCGACTTGTACTCGGCGGCGGAAGAAGGATTGAGCATTGCTTCCTGGGCGTCTGACTCGGAGAGTGCGATCCATTTGTCAGCCACAGTGCCGCCGTGTTTGCGGGCGATACGGTCGAGTTCTTCCTTTCCGTCTTTTGGCCAGAAGCCGTCGCGGAGCCACTTATAGCCGCCCATGGATAGTGCTGCTGAGAGGCGGATTTCGCTGCCACCGAGAGCGAGGAGCGCGTCAGCGCCGACTTTGTTGATGACGTGTGCGAGGCCTTTGCCGCGCATGGAGTCGGAGGCTGAGAGGGTGATGTTATCGAGTCTCCAGACGCCTTTGACGCGTTCGAATTTGCGTGCCATGTGGAGTTGAGGGGCGCCCATGTATTCGACCCAGACCTCATCGCCGAGTGCGTCCACAATCAGCTCTGCGTGATCGGCAGCAGGGACGCGAGACTCAATGATCTCGCGCCACTGTTCTACCGCGCGAAGGATTTCTTCACGCGGCTTACCGTTTTCGAACTCAATCGAGACTGTCATAACGGTCTTCTTTGTTCAGAGAGCGCTCAAGGTGCCTCGCTTTCTTCTTCTGTGTCATCAAACGTTCCTGACGCTTCAGGCGCTGTTGGATTCGATCCAGATTGGATTTGCCCGAAGGTACCGGCCGCCGTTTCATTTTCGATTTCCTCCATTTCGGTCTCGTAGTCGAAGTCAGTGAGGCCGCGTTCAAGAAGGTTGGTGTGGATTGATTTGAGGGAGAGTGGGGCGCCCATGGATTTGGCGTTCATGAGTGCGAGGAGTTCTTGGCCTTCGAGGGAGCTATCTGCGAACTCGACGTTTGGTACTACTTGGACGTCATCAGGGTTAGCGCCCGACCACATGGCAGCATATCTTAGCACTACTTCGAGGCCGGCTGCTGCGTTGCGAGCGATATCGATGAGCATCGAGGCTTGAGCTTTGATGCGAGCTGTGAGTGCCTCGCCGGATTCGCGGTTAGTGCCTTGGACGAGTTTACCGGACATTTGCTCGCATTCGGCTTTGAGTTTCTCGATAGCGAGGCGTTGTTCAGAGAGGCCGGAGGAGTTCACGCCGACGTATTTGGCGTCTGATCCGATGCCAAGGATTAGGGAGTTACCGGCGCCGACAGCGACCTTGCCGACGTCCTGGAATGCGTCAGTTGTGATGACAAGGGTGTCCTGGCCTTGCATGAAGAGGGACTGCTTGTAGTCGGCGGAGAGGCGGTACAGAGCGAGGCACTTGCTCACAAGGGCTTGCAGTGGGCTTGTGGCTGGCATGGTTTCCTCTTGTTCTGAGGCAACCACAATGAATGGGATGAAGTCCAGCGATTTACCCATGTATTGAGGGACGAACTCTTCCTGGGCGCCGTCTGTTTCAACCACATGGGTGAAGGTGCCATCGATGAGGCGCAGGTACCGCGTCTTGGTGACCCACTTGTACGACAGGTCTGGTTGGACCATGTAGTCGGACTCGTCGAGGACCCAGAAATCTTTGCCCCAGTTGATAATCTTTTCGGCGTCGTATGTGGCGAGGTAGAACTGGCCGGCCTGGTTGATGTCCAGGAGGATACCGACGCGACCGGAGACGAGCTGACCTTTGTTGATGAGTTTGGCGACGTCGAGGAGTGTGCGGTCGGTGTTATCGGCCTGGTCCAGCATGTAGCCGAGGCTGTCCGGCAGGATGATGGACATATCCTTTTTCCAGAGCAGGCCGCGGAAGTATTGGACGGCCTCGCGCACGTACTCAGGGAATTCTGCGCGCATTTTGTAGGCGTCGTAGGCTGCCTGGCCGACCGAATCCAGGTTGCGACCACACCCCTGCTGAATCATGTTGTAGGTAGGTTTGAGGTACTTTGGTCCAGCGGATTTGATGCATTCCTCGCCCGCAAAGCAGTCGCGAGCTCGCTCCCACTCTGGGTATTTGAGGATGTACTTGGGGTGCTTAGGTACGTTGGATTGGATCATGCGATAACTCCGACAGACTGGATACCACGGGGCTTGGTGACGCCTTGCGGCCACAGGCGATGGCACATATAGCCAATAGCGGTGGTGATGTGCTGGTACTGGTTGCGTTGATCTTCCTGAAAGGAAGAGCCTGCTTGCAATTGTACTGTGGCGAGGCCCTTATGGCACCACTTGGCGGTTTCCGGGTTGACGTAGAGGCGTGTTTCGCCGGCCGCGTTTTTGATGAGAGCGCGGACGGTGTTTTGGCGGTCTTTGATGGCTGGATGAGCCGACGCTACGCGACGTTCTACACGCCAACCGTTGGAGCGGAGGACTTGTTCGATGTCGGTGTAGTCGGAGTTGTGGCCATGTTTTTCCCCAGCGCGACCGGCGGGGTCTCCGTATAGGTAGCAGAGTTTGTTCTGATGGTTCTTGTATTTCTCGATGAACTCCTCGGCTGACTGGCGCGAGACGGCTGACTCCAGGACGATTTCGTCCAGGAGGTAGAGGTTATCGTTACGGACGACGGCGATACAAGACGATAGAGGCGTGTAGTTCTGGTCATGGGACCAGTGGATAGCCTCATGTGGTTGGACGGTTTCGGTTGTGTAGTTGTCCTTGCTGTAGTCCTCGTAGATTTTGCCTGATGCGGTTTCGAAGCTTGCGCAATACTCTTGGGCGTATTGCTTTGCCGACATGGTGCGCTTGGCCGACGCGATCACATCTGGTGGCAGGATTTCTTCGGACTTCCAGTGAAAGACCTTGTAGTTTGGGTCGATGCCGGATTCGGCCATCTGGCACATTTCGTAGTAGTGGTTAAGTCCGTCGGGGACGCCGGTGAACCAGCACCACGGGCGGTAGTCTGGGTTGTCTGGGTTGAACGTGTTCAAAGCCGGCATGATGTTGGCTTCGATGGCTTCGGGCTTGACGTCGGCGATTTCGTCGATGACGCCGCCGGTCCATGAGATACCTTCGAAGCGCTCGGGTCGGTCGAGGCCGACGAGATGGACTTCGGAGCCGGTGGGTAGGCGGATGATGAGGTCGGATTCTGATGGCTGTTTGCTGTGATAGGCTGACAGCGTGAGTGCCTTCATATCGTCCCAGAAGATCTTCTTGACCTGATCGCGTGTGGGTGCTGCGCAGAAGAACTTGCCACTGGTGGATTTCATGGCCATTTTGGCGACGAATCGTTTAGCGCGTTCGGTTTTGCCGGATCGACGGCCGGCTGGGACGAGCGGGAATCGGATGCCGTTTTCGACGGCGTGGTTAAGCTCGATTTGCACTGGGTGAGACTTGAGCGGGTACCAGCGCTTCATTTGTTTTTCGAGAAGGAGGAGGCTCATAGGTCACCGAGTTTGCTAGCGAATTGGAGGACGGCTTCGCGCTTGCGATCGTCTTCGGAGGCGGACTTATCTTCGTTGCCGAGTCCGATGATTTTGGCGAGTTCGCGAGCTGCGGCGATGCGTGAGCCGTAAGGTCCGTGAGAGACGCACTGGCGCAGGGTTTGGATGATGAGCTGTTTGTCTTTCTCGAACTGGTCTGCGGCTTGTTGTTCTTTTTGTTCCTGGAGGTAGCGTTGCGTCCACGAGTCGGCCTCGAAGAGTTCGGCCATACGGTCGCAAGCTGACCACGCGTAGCCTATGCGGAGACAGGCACGCTTGGAGTCGAAGTCTTTGAGGTATTCCTTAACCCAACGCTTCCGGACTTCTATTTCTTTTTCGGTGAGCCCGGAAGAGTCTTCGTATCCGCGCTCAATGTTCAGCGTTGCTGCTGGATTTCGTGTTGGTTGTTGCATCGCATGAATCACTCATTGGGATGCCATCGTGAAAAGCGCGCAAAGCCTCAATTTTCTGTGAGCACTCGCAGAATGCCTTTCGGTAGGCGTTGCGTGATTTTACCAAATCACGGACGGTATTGATTTTGACGTCAACCACAGTGCATTGTTCAAGGATTGCTGCTGGTGGTTTTGGCGCTGGGATTTCCCGGTACTCCACTTTCGGAGCTGTTGAGCAACCCGCGAAGAGCATCAGGGACAGGCAGATCAAGGAAGTTTTGCACGTCATGGTTATTGCGCTCTAGCTGTTGGAGTTTTTCGCGGAATTCGACGTCACGAGCGTCGATGTTGCGGTAGCGTGAGATGAGGGAGCGGTTGATTTCGTCGTGCTTTTTGACGGAGAGCTGGAGTGACTCGATGGCGCGGCCTTGGGCTGCGACCACATCCTCAGCGGTTTTGAGTTGCTCGCTGAGTTTAGCGCGCTCGATGTTGGCGTGCATGAGGTCTGCGCGGAGTGTGGCGCGGGAGAAGTAGAGAGACATGGACAAGCCGGCGAATGCGAGGAATAGCCCGAGTAGGACGTGCCCGATATGAAAAGGTAATCGAGAGGCGAAGAATTTGCCGAATGCGGTCATTGCGCATCCTCCTTTTTGCCGAGGCCGAGGCGTTGGAATACAAAGCGCTCGAGCATGCCGATGGTGGCGTTAGCGCCGAGGAAGCCGGATGTTCCGACGACGACGCCGGTCCATTCGATGGAAAGGTTTGATGCGACGCAGAGCTGTAGGACGAGATATCCGACGAACCCGGCGCCGGCTGCTTCGAGAAGGGTGCTGCCAAGTGTTTTGCGGTCACCTGGACGCATGAGGTGACCGATGGCTCCACCGGAGGCAGCGAGCCCTACGTAGGTTAACGTTTTTTCGAGCCACTCGGGTGACCACATGTTTTAAGCCTCCAGAAGGCCTTTGTCATATTTGGCTTGTACCTTGGCGCAGATTTCGCGCACGGTAACGAAGCCGTCTTTGTTGGCATCGAGGCTGGAGTTTTGGCGGTACTCGATGGATGGATTGATGAAGACGCGGGTATCTGGGGAGCGGCCGATGAACTTAGGCATGAGGATGGCCAGATACATGTCGTTGAGGTTGTGGATGCGATCCTTGTATGGTTCGAAGTATTTGGCGACGTACATCATCTGGCGGATGAAGTCCAGATGAGAGAGTTCAGCCACAGATGTGCCGAGGGCGCGGGCGGTGGCTGGCATGAACTGGATGAGGCCGATAGCGCCGGATCCTGCGGCGTTGCGGATAGTGGGAGAGAATGTTTCGCCTGTTTCGAAAGCAATGCAAGCGGCCAGATACCCGATGTGAGTATCCGGCCAGTTGAGCTTTCCGCAGCAAGCGATGAGTGCTTGTATTTGGTCAGGAGAGAGACGTTTTCTGAATGGTATCTTCATGAGAGCCGACCCAACGAGCCACGTAGTTGCGTAGCCACGTTTCGAAGTTGTCCGCGCTCATTGTAACAGTGTATGTACCGCCGAAACAATCAATCATTTCCATGATGACGCGCCATGGTTGGCGAGATTGTCGATAGATGAGGATAGGGACACCGAACTCTGCTTTGGCGGAGCGGGTACACTGAGCCCACCATGAGTTGATAGAGAGTGTTTCGTGTCGTTTGATTTCGATGGAGAGTCGAAATGGATTTGAGAGGTCGGAGCCTGAGGAGGCGGTTTGGTTTTGGTTGCGCTGGAACCATTTACCTGGCCCGACCACAGTAGAGACGGTGTCATTGAGCCAATGATAGACCTCGACTTCAGCGGCCTTACCTTTATTGCGTTGAGATGTGCCCATTACCAAGTTTCCTTTTCTTTGATGGCTTTGCGGATCTCGGGGATGGAGTGGCCGGAGGAGAGTGCCATTTTTGAGACGCCGGAGGGTGTGATGCCCATGGCGTCGGCGACGTCGTCGGTGAGGTTGTGTTTACTGAACCAGTATTCGAGGGTTTTATAGCGGCCGTATTTGACGGCGGTGATGTTGTTGAGAGCCCACTCGGTGGAAGGGGAGAAGTCTGGGACCTGGATGCCGCGGACGAGGACGACGACGTCGCGATCCAACCACATGGGTGTGAAGAGGGCGTCATAGAGTCTGGAGCGCAGGTCAGTGTCTAGCCACTGGTTGCGGTCGAGGACGAGGGTGGTTTTATGAAGGTCGCGGAGAGCTTCGAAGCGGTCGCGAGTGTAACGAGCTTTGTTGTCTTTGGCGAGTTGTTTCCAGCTGTAAGGTAATTCGGGGTTCACAGTTTTTCACTCCTGACGATCTTGCGGTTTTGTTTTGTGGTTGCCGGATTGGTTGCAACCACATGGTTCGGTTTGCATCCGTAGTCTAACACCATGAAGCCGTCGTCATCTTTGGCGCGGTCTTGTAGAGCCGCCATGACAGCATCTCGCTCGGCCTTACGGTGTGCGATCATGGCGCGGAAGGAGTCGCCGGACATACCGCCGGAGATGATGGTTTGGTAGAGGTTGGAGGTGCCGGAGAGGCCGGCTAGTTCGGCGGTGTGTTTCATGTCACGTGCTTGCATGGCCCAGTACTCGAGGCACTTCATGGCGCCGATGCGTCGGGCTTTCTGGACGGAGACGGCCCATTCATTGTTCCGATTTTCGGACCAATCGTATTCGGGCAGGCCGCGTTCGCAGATGGCGTAATCGCCGTCGATGTAGACGGGGGTGTAAGCGTGGTCGATGACGTCGCCGGCGAGTTGCAACCACAGTGCCCTGGGGATGAGGAGAGCGCCTTTTTGGTGGTCGGCTGAGGCGTACTCGATGTGCTCGGTGTTGGTGCAGTAGGTGACGGCGATGCCGAGGGACTGCTTAGAGCGGAGGTATTGGTTGACGGTGTGTCTCATGCTTGGAACTCCAGGTACTCACGGCCTTCGCCGCCGACCACAGTCATGCCGGAGTCGCGGAGGGCGTCGATGAGTTCGATGGGTGCGACGAGTTCTTTAGAGGCTGCGTCGTAGTGCATATTGCGGATGATGGAGTCGGCGAGCAGTTCATTGATGGTGGTACCGCGGGTGACTTTAGCGAGCCAGCAGCGTGTGCCGGAGCGTTCACGAATGACCATGTTGTTCTCCAGGTGGTCGGGTTGTGATGGGGGTTATTGTGGGGTGCAACCACATGGGATGGGGCATCCTGGGCGAGCGGTTACAGTTGGTTACAAGCATCTTGACTGGCTTTCGGCCACGCGTGGTAACTGATAGCGCGGGCGTTTTTTGCTGGTTTTGGATACTCTCCCTGGTATGCGGCATACTCCCCCCCAGTATCCGCGGAACGTGGTTTGCGCGGAACTGTGGTGTATTTCGACCACAGTGGGGGCAATTCCCGGGCTCGAATCGAGGTCGAGCCGACTGGTTCTATATGCGGAAAACGCATTTGACTTTCGCGCTGAAGCGTGCCATCGCGTACGCGCGCGCACGCATACGCGTTCAAGCTCTTTTACGCGAATGCCGCCCCTGGATGCAACCACATGGGGCACCTTGGAGGGGTTGTTTCGGCCGAAACGCGACTTATCAAAGCGGCCCCGTAGGGCGTTTCGAGGCGCTGGGTAGGGTGGGGATACTGTCCAATGCTCCAAAACGTCTTCTAGGGGCCCTCTCGTGGCTCCCGGCGGCATTCTTCCGTTTCGAATCACTGTACCCCATGCCGTAGTGCATATTAGCGCAAAGCATCTCATCGCGATCTGCTGCAGGAGGCGGCTACGCGACGGGGGGCCTGAACGCGCACCCGACATGGTTCGAGTCCGCCATATCCTAAATGAGAATGAGAATACGAATAAGAACGCCAATGAGAAAACAATAAGACAAAAATATATAGCTATATATAGAGAAGAAAGAAGATATGTAAGTAGTAGATAAGTAGTAGTAGATAGTAAGTTACTAACATGTACGTAAGATATGTGGACGTCATGGACGTCGATTTTTGGCCTGATTGTCATTTTTGCCTATTTTTTAGGCAAACCTATACTTATCCACAACCCCTTACCCCCTTATGTAGAAAAATCGACGTCCACGACGTACATGCCTCGAGATTGGCTATTCATGCGGGTTTCACCTAGTTATCCACAGACGTCCACACGCGGTCCGGACGTCGAGTTGCAAAAAAACAACAAATAAGTTGGTACTAACTAACTTAGCGCCTCGACGTACGTACGTCATCTGGACGTCGCCGGTTTTGTGGATTTTGTTAGCCCCTGAATGAAGTTATCCACAGTTTTTTCCACAGGGTGTTATGCCTATTGTTTGGGCAGTGGTATTGCTGTTTGATGCTGTGGCACTGTGTGTTTCATTGATGCAAGTAGACTGTATATGGATACAGTGCTCAAGGTCTTCTATATGCCGATTGAGTTTTGCTTTTGTTGCTGTTGTTGGGGCACTGTGGTTGCTTCCCAAATAACGAAAGCGCATATACAAGACTATTGCCCATGGTGTGGTTGCGTTGTGTTTTGCGGTCCTTAACGTTTGCTGTGGTGTTGACTCGTTGACTCTGCCGGTGCTGACATGTACTATCTACCGGGTCCCAATTAACAGCTGAGGGGGGTATAGGGATGATTGATGTGAAGCCGTACCTGGAAGAGATCAGGATCAAGCTCATTGATGTGCTCAAGGCGCATCCATGCGAAGCGTCATATGCGGCATTAGGCAGATTGGATTCTGCTGAATTTTTGGAAGAGGCGTTTCCTGAGATTGCGTCGTTGGGCAAGGAGAGGTTGAAGACTGACTCTTACACGAATACACGCAATGCGAGGTACAAGAAGAAGATGAGCATTGTGGATGAGATGAGGTTGTCGATGTATGAGATTCCGGGCAGGATGTTTGAGGATGAGAAGGCGCTTACTGGTGTGAGGGCTGTTGATGGTCGAGCTAGTTCGATTGTTCGTCCGGCGGCACAGATAGCGGCTGTGGTTGCGAGCAAAGCGATGTTTGAATGGATGAAGCTCGGTGATGGTGATCGAGTTTTCTGGGGTGAGATGATTGCCGCAAGCGGTAATTGATGTGATTGTGCGTATAGGGATTTAGTCTTTTTTGACATCAGGAGATAGATATGTCGAATAATCTGGATAATTGGGTGCCGACGCCGCTTGATGTACTTGTTGAGTACCTGCGCGGTCACAGGGGTGATGTGGTGGAGGGTATTCTTGTGGATATTGTTAGCAGCAAGATGCTTCCGTACGATGGTGAGGAGATCATCAAGATATGTGGGCGTCATTTGAAGCACTTGCCGAATCGTTCCAGGGAGGAATCGCTCGAGATTGCGAAGATGCAGGTTGACAAGCCTATTGTGGAGTGTGTCACGCCTAACATACTTGTTTACACGTATGCGGCGTATGTTGAGCATCGTAAGTTCCGTGATGATCTCAGTAAGCGCATTACGGTTTGCAGGAAGGTGCATGACTGGTTGAATTCTGGTGCGATCAATCCTGATGATATTTCTGTGATCAAGAGGCGTTTAAATGATCTTTATAGTAGTTTGCATGTAAAGAATGAGTCTTTGATGGATTCTGCGGTATCGGCGGTAGCTGTGTATGATGTGATGACGGCACTGGAAGTGGTTCCCAGGGGCAGGGATCTATTTGAGTCGTTCATGAAGAGGCTCAACTACCTTGCGTCCGTGTATGCGGTGCGTAATTACAGGTCGCCTGACACGAACGGATCTGAGGTGTTTACCTATATCTTTCGTCAAACGAATTTCAAGCAAGTTGCGGTGAAGAAATGAGCAATCAAATTCCTGAAGAAATCCGGCAGCTGGATAGCTGGATGCTTGGCACGGTGAATAAGGTGCCGCAAACGGTCAAAGAGGATGGCAGGTGGGTAACTGCATCCCCGATGGATGCGGTTAACTGGCTGCCGTATGAGACTGTGGTTGATGGGTGCAAGAATCTGGGCGGTGGTAGTTTGCCTGGATTTGTGCTGCACGATGGTCATCCATATGCCGTGATTGATCTGGATGTCAAGGATGCGGACAACGAGAGTGATTCATCCAGGTGGACGACGGATGAGACGCTGGAGATGTTCCGTGGAATTGTCGACTACATGGGTAGTTATGCTGAGGTGTCCCGATCCGGGAAGGGTATGCATATTATTGTCCGTGTGGAGGGCAAGGGTGATCGCAAGAGGTGGCCTGTTGTCAAGAAGGGCGGCGTGGAGGTTTATTTCCGCGATCGTTACATTGTGACGACTGGCAACCACATTGAGGGTACGCCGCTGGTGATCAATGACGCGACTGAGAAAGTTGCTGCGATGCTGCGGCATTTTGCGCCAGAGAAGTTCGTGGAGCGTCAGCAGGCGCATGTGTCTGAGGTTGATGGTGAGCAGGTGCTGTCAGACGATGAGGTTCTGGACGATCTTGAGTCGTGTGGTAAGGCGGAGCTGTATTTGTCGCTGATGGACGGCGATTGGGAAGATGAGTACAACTCGCAGTCTGAGGCTGATATGGCGCTGATGGAGGGGATTTATTTCTTCTCTGGCAATCGTGAGCAGACGGCGAGGATTTTCATGAAGTCGAAGCTTGCCAATCGTGACAAGGCGCAGAGTGGCCTTTATGTGCGCAACACTGTGAACAAGGTTGCGGCCAAGGTTGATCTGGATGAATCTGAAGTCGATGTTGTTGCCAAGAATATCGATATGATGGATTTTTCCAGGTTTAATCCGCTCGACAAGAAGTATGACGCCGATCTGGATTTGACGCCGGGCCACGAGATAATCCCATTGCCTGCTGCTGGTGTGGTTGGTGTTAGTTCATTGCACGGTAATGGCGCAATTGGTAATGACAGGGTGTTTGTGGTTGGTGACACGACGATAGACTTGTCGTTGCACGCGACACAGGCGTCATTGGTCAATGCGATCATGGCCGCGAATCCACCTGCCGGGACAGATGTCATTTCGCTAATCAATATGGCAGAAGAGCAGCGCAAGCGCTGTTTGGCTGAGATTGCCGCGAAGTATTGTCCGCTGAGTATTGGAGAAGTCAGCGCGCCGTCTTTGAATGATGTACTTAAGGGTAATCGTAAATCGCCGTACAAGATGCCACAAGGTTTTGGTGATATGCCATTCGGTATTGGCGATGATGTTGACATCGAGATCCCGAAAGGATTGCTTGGTGACATTATTCGATGGGGTATAGGTTTCTCATACAAGCGCGCCAAAGAAGCGACGGTGGCCGTGTTTTTGGGATACCTGTCAGGCATTATTGGCAAAGCGTGGCAGGTTGGTGACATGGGTTTGAACAACTATGTAGTATGCATTGGCAAATCCGCGGTGGGTAAATCGTCAGCTGGTGACGCTGTCGAGATGTTACACAGGTGTATTGTCAAAGAGCAGCCACAGGCACACGGCATGCTTCGTGTTGGTTATCCTGCGAGTGACAAAGGGGTGTTGCGAAACCTGGAAGAGAATGATTCACTTTCTTACAGGTTTGATGAATTCGTGAAGTTTATTGCGCAGGCCACTTCTGGAAAGAATGCAATCAACAAGGGTATTCTGGATGTGGTGATGACGATGTATGACAAAGCGAGTCACATCAAAGTTGTTGGTGAAGTTTCGCATTCCAAGAAGGAGAACAATATTGTCATTAACAAGAACGTTGGGTTGTCGTTTTTTGGTGATGGCGTGGCTGATGACTATTACAGGTCATTGAATGGTCAGATGATTTCTGACGGTATGACATCGCGGTTTACTGTGATTGAGTACACGGGCATTCGTGAATACAGTAACAGGAATCGTGTTATGGAGCCGCCGACACACATTGTGAACAAGTTGGTAGATATTGTCTCGAATGCGATTCAGCTTAACTTGAATGGCAACCATGTTCAAGTCAAGTTGACGGCCGAGGCTAGTGTTGAGTTTGACCGCATCGACAGGGAAACTGATGACATTATCAACGCCATCAATATTCGAGATCGTTTTAGCAAGCTCCCGAACTTTGTCACACGCAGGCCGGTGAAGATTCTCCGGATAGCCGCGATTATGGCTGTACTGGATAATCATGAGGAGCCATCCATAGACATTGATCATATTCACTGGGCCAGGCATGTGATTGATCAGTGTGTTGCGAGGGAGTTGTGGTGGGTTCGTCAGGGGGCTGTGAACGGCGTATCTGATGACGCTGTGATCGATGATTTGTTCTTGAGCAAGATCAGGGAGTTTATCGAGAAACCATTTGGTGACACGCGGACGATAGAGCTTGCTGGCAGGGGGATTGTGCAGTTGTCCAGTCTGCGTGATATTGCCCAGGGGATACAGGCGATTGCGGATCACAAGTTTGGTCTTACCGACAGGTACAAGACTGCTTTGAAGTCGCTATGCGAGATAGGGAAGTTGTCTCGCTACAGCAAACGTACGGCAAAGGAGAAGTTTGGTGTGGCCAATGAGTGCTATGCGGTTGTTGTAGATGGCAATTGATTTAACAATTGTTAACAGTCAACCGATGCTGGCAGGTGTACTATCTATCCATTGGTTGGCAATCACGTCAACCACAATTCACAAGGAGTTCAAGATGAACATCTACGGAAAGCAGGTAGTAACAAGGAACGGCGTGACGGACGTCAACAAGCTGGATGACCTGATTGCTGATATGGTGGTGCATGGCTGGCGTGGGCGGCCGATCATTGTGGCTGACATGGGCGAGTGGATCCAGGCGTTTACTGGGTCGCATCGTCTGACGGCTGCTAGTGTCACTGGGGCTATCCCTGAGCTAGTGTGGTTGCCATCAGGCCTGACAGAGGATGAGTGGGTTGGTATCCACTTTGCCAACGATGATGATGACCTGCTGCGGGTGTTTCAGGGCCTCGTGGCGAATCATCCGGACATGACAGCTGTGGTTGCTGTGATGCAAGATGAGATTGACGCAAACAATCAGGAGTAATACATCATGTGGACACTTATTCTGATAATCGCGGCGATAGTGCTGATTGATGTGGCCATTGTGGCTTTGGTGCATGTCAACCGGGTGAGCTATGATGATTAGTGATCAGTACGCCTACATCGATCGGGCGAGGAAGCTCGGGTACATGGCCTGCGTGTCGTATCTGCCCATCATCTCAACCCTTGTGGTTGAGTTGTTTGAGGTGCAGGACTATGACACGAATCAAAGGTTAGCCAATCAGTGGGTCAACAAGGTGCGTGTGATCGCAGTGGAGTGTCGATCCAAGAGAGATGTAGCAGAGCTGGCCGTGTACCACGCGTACAACATGGTTCCGCCCAAGTCGCCACGTCGGATCAAGCAGGTAGTGACCAATACGTCCCCTGATGTGGTTGGGGCTGCGTTTGGTAAGGCCAACCAGCAAGATGCAACCACAGTGATTGAAGACGATATGGACTGGCGTATGACGTCGATTGGGCCAATGAGCTACTCATCGATTCCTGGATTCATCCGGATGTACAACACGAGAAAGTCGATTTGACAATCTTCAACAACACCTGACACTGTTTAACACACAGGTTCAAAAAACTGCAGTAATATAACTTCCATGGTGAGGCGAGCGAAACAGCATCACCTGGAAGACAGACTCAACATTGAAAGGAAGGACATCATGTTTGCAACGATCCGTTTTAACGCCAAGTTGGACACCTACATTGTTTCGCTGTTCCGCGATGAACAGACCCGCGTTGGTGTGGTGCATGTGACCGATGAAGACAAGGTTGGCGGTGCTCTGAAGCGACTGGCTGATATCCACGGTGAGATTCGGCGTGTCATCTCGGAAGACTATGCTGGCTTTGAGTACATCCCCAGCGAGTACATGCATTGCGTGACGCTGGCCAAGGTTGGCGAGTGATTGATGTAAGGAGAGTCAAGATGATGAACACTGTGTACCACTTCTGGCGTCATGATGACGTGTGGATGGCCTTCGACGATCAGAATGGCGTCCGGCTGGCGACGCTCGAGATGAAGACCGGCCCGATCGACCAGGACATTGTGCTGGCGATCGAGGACGCGACCGAATGCCTGGCTTATTCGCTGTTCAAGGCCCAAGACTACCGAGTTGTTAGCAGTCGGCTGGACCACACGACGGGCTATAACTATATGGATCGTCGCACCGAATACGACACGCAGGGTGTGTATGAAGCGTACGTTCAGGATATGAACCGTCGTCAGGGGGATTGCAAATGAAACAGGTATTCATCAAGTCTGTAGACTCTGAAACGATCGACATCATCTCTCTTGTCACCGAGGGTAACGGGCGAGCGCAAATGAATGTCCGCAAGCTGCGCAACAAGGCCAGCACCGAAGAGATTGTGGCTGCGATCACATCACTTGTGCCCACTGTGGCCGGGGCTATTGTATGGTGCGACCACAAGGTACTGACCTACGTGCTGGCCAAGGCTTCGGATATTGCTGATGCAATACGCGTTAGGTACAACATCGAGAAGGTTGGTCAGGCACACGCTGCGGCATGGCAGTCGATTGATGCAATCCTGGAACTGTGATAGAGGAATCCAAGTATGGACCGTGTAATCAATAAAGTAGTGCTGTTGCGCGAAGGTGACATGCTTTATGCGCATGCGCTCAACAGTGCCAACATCGAGGTGACGGCGCACTTCAAGGAGTGGGATGATGAATCCGATCTTCGCTTCATCATCCATGTCATGGAGCAGGAAGGCACTACTCCCTATACTGTGTGGTTGACGGATTCAATCGTGATCCAGCAAGAGTGCATGATGATCCGGCAACCGATCCGGATCAATGCACGAGCAAGGGAGCTGCTCAACAAATGAGCAAACCGGTGGTAAGCATTAAGGTGACTGACGAAGACATATACGTCAGTGCTGAGAGAGATGGGCGAGTTGTTGGGCACTTTGTGGCTGACAACAACAGCCAGTCGGTTGATTCGATCAGGAAGAAGTGCATACCCTATATCCGACAGAAGGCACTTTTTCTGTGCGATGACGTGACGTTCTGCGACCGAGCTTTCCTGGATCACGGGTGGAGAGTGTGGTTGACGACGTTCAGAGAGGAAAAGAATCTTGGAACAGAAAGAAGTAGTGATCAATAAGCGTGCGCTTCACATCGGGCTGACTGTGACCGCTGTGGCTGCGCTGATCGAGTGGATGCTCGGCATCGACGGCGTCTTTACGAAGAGCATGACTGTCGTCGTGGCTGTCGTCATCCTGGCGCTGGCCTATGTTGTTGGCGTGCTGATCGACCACGCAATTAGTGGGGAGGATTCTGATAAATGATGACGGTGTTCCTGATTGTGGCTGCTGCTGCGCACATCCTGGCGTCGTATTGGTGCCAGAGAGTTGGGCATCCGGAGTTTGCAACCACACTTAAGGCGTTGAGTGTTGCGTTTGGTGTCTTTGCGCTAACCGCGGTGTTGTTTTGACAATCGTTGACACACAGGAAACACGACAATGGATAAAATGGAGTTGTTGTCCAAGTGGCATGAGGCGCAAGAAAGCCTCATACAGGCCAAGGTAGCTGAAGCTGATCTGCGAAATGCAGTGACCTCGGAGTTCTTCGCCAACGTGCCACGGGACGCGGAAGGTACGTTTTCGCTGTCCCTGGGCGGTGGGTACAAGCTCAAGTCGCAGTACAAGCTTGCGAGGAAGATCAACACTGAAGCGCTTGATGAGATGCGAGAGCAGATCGAAGCGGCCGGAGTAAGGCTGGACGAAGTGATCCACTGGACACCTGTACTTCGGATGGCGGCGTACAACACGCTTACATCCGATCAGCGGCAAGTGTTTGATGAAGTGATCGAGTCCAAACAATCAATTCCGGTGCTCAAAATTGAGGCACCTAAACCAAAAGAGTGAAAAGTTATGAGCAAAACAACACTGATCGTACGATGCTCCCGCATCGACAAAGGCAAATACGCATATGCAGCCACCATCCTGTGTGGAGAGGTCACGCTGACGGCTATTGAGTCAGTGACAGATGCCGCCAACATGGTCGAAGCGAACATCATCGGGATGCGTGATGCGATCCAGGAAGCGATCGAATCGTCTGCGCTAGAGAATGTCGACAAGCTGATCATCTCGCATACATCGACCGATGTGATTCTGGCTTTAAACGGAGTCTTCTACAAAGGTGAATACAGTCGGTCTACTATAGCTGTACTGGATCAGTTCTATGACCTTCTTGATGAGGCGCATGTCAATATCGACTTTTCGATTGCGCGCAACAATGGACGCAGCAGCGCTGCTGTGTTGACCAAGTCCCGCAAGCTGGCAGAACAGAGTAAGCGCATCACAAACGACTATGAGGTAAGCATTGATGAGTAATGAGAAAGACTTTGCAGCGATGGTGGCCCGACTGTCCAAGCCGGGTGACAGCATCATGAACGAACTGACGCCGAAGCAAGCGCACCTTCTGCATATGGCGGTCGGTATCTCCGGTGAAGCTGGCGAACTTCTGGACGCCGTGAAGAAGCATGCCATCTACCAGAAATCACTGGATATCACCAATGTGGTTGAAGAGCTTGGTGATCTGGAGTTCTTCCTGGAAGGCCTGCGATCTACTCTCGGCATCTCCCGTGACGAGGTATTGGCCAAGAACATCAGCAAGCTGTCTGCTCGCTACCACAGTGGGAATTACTCGAACCAGCAAGCTCAACAGCGTGCTGACAAACACGACGAACCTGTGCGTACCGCGCCGTTTGCAACCACGGAGATCATCGATGATGCAAGCTGCTAATGTGTTGGATCACGGCTATGTTCGACTGCTGAATGTGGCAGGGCCTGTACGTGGTCACGATACATCGGTGTCTGACATTGCCAAGAGTGCCCGGACGTCGTTTGCGAACTACTCTCAAGAGAAGACGTTCGAGGATGATGTCAAGCTAGCCAAGTACCTGTGGCGCCATGAGCACATGACGCCGTTCGAGATGGTGCAGACGTGGTGGGAGGTCAAGGCTCCGATCTTCGTCGCCCGTCAGTGGTTCCGTCACCGTGCGTCCAGCTTCAACGAAATTTCCGGCCGGTACGTCAAGCTGCCAGAAGAGTGGTACATCCCTGATGTGGTTGGCGGCAAGCCGGTGACGAACAAACAAGGCCGGTCCGAGAACCTGGACAGGGCCGTCCAGGAAGACTTCCGCGAGCAGCTTAACAAGGCGTGCGAAGAAAGCTACATCTTGTATCAGAATGCAATCGAGAACGGCGTAGCGCCGGAACATGCTAGAATGGCCCTACATCAGAACCACTACACACAGTGGGTCTGGCGGGTGGACCTTCGGAACCTGCTGCACTTCCTGAGACTGCGTACCGATGAGCACGCGCAGTGGGAGATCCGGCAGTACGCAGCCACAATGCGGAAAATGATCTACGAAAACATCAATGGTCTGAAAGAGGTTATCGAGCAATGAGCAACAAAGTGACTGTTTCATTTGGTGACGTTTCTATTGGCAAAACCGGCAGAAAGAGTGACCTGGCGCCGGTGTCGGCGAAGTATACGATTCGTCGAGGCAGCAAGGTTGTTGGGAGAAATACGTTTATCGCCGATTTTAGCGGCCGTAGCCTCCGTAGGCTCCGTTCAGTCGAATCAAATGGTGTTCACATGGACATCGAGCGTCGTGCGACACGGCGGCTTGTAGAGTCATTCGTCCTCTCTGCCGCCATCCTCGGCGACATCAAAAAGGATGATGTAGTGACGATCAAGACAAAACGCGACGTCATGCCTGTCTCACCGGAGATTGTTAACGTGGTCGCGAATCTGATCGATTGCAGTTTCATCTTTGTGGTTTGAACATCAATCTATGAGGACGACAGGCGTTGTCATTGTCGCCTGTCCACATGGAAATGGAGTGAATAAGAATGATCATTCATGGCATCAACAACGACAGGCAAACCGTCGTTGTTGAATACGAATACGGCGCGAAACCCGGCAACCGCGTCATCGAGATTACGGCCCGTGTGGTCGAATCAGACCAGAATGTAGAGCCGATCACCGGTACAGTAGTGATCCCTGGTCGCCTCAACCGAAAGATGTACCGCTGGTCGCAGGATCGCATCGATACAACAGTACAGCGGCTTGTCGAATACAAGATCGTGCAACTCATCGACTGGTACTCGGAGTCTGGCATCAAAGGATACGACGTGTGGCTGAAGTCGAAACAAGCCAAGCTACGCATCGGACAGCACTGCAATGGGTTCTACCGATACTGCCACGAACGCGACATCTACGTCTACCGTGAGGCAATGTAATGCAGTTCAAAAGCGCCAACGACATCTCGCAGCAGTGGATCAAGTTCCTGGTATACGGGCATTCCGGCGTCGGCAAGACGGTGCTTGCAGCAACAATGCCGAACGTGCTGCTGATCAGCGCCGAAGCCGGTACACTGTCGCTCAAGACAAGCAATCTTGCCAAGATTTACGGAGACAGCGTCGAGTACAACCCCGATGTTCCTATCATCGAGGTTCGCACCATCGATGAGCTGCTCAACGTAGGCAAGTGGCTGGCAACATCAGATGAGGCCAAACAGTTTGAATCGGTTGCATTGGATTCGATTTCGGAGATTGCGGAGATCTACCTGCGCGACAACCTCAAAAGATCACCTGACCCACGGCAGGCGTATGGCAAGATGGCTCAAGAAGTCATGGGCGTTATCGAAGCTTTCAAGCGTTTGCCAAAGCACATCTACTTTGCAGCTAAAGTGGATCGCTACAAGGACGGCATAACGGGTATGCAGCTCAACGGACCCGGCTTTCCTGGTCAGCAGCTGTCGGGTGATGTGCCACACCAGTTCGACTATGTGTTCAAACTCGACATAGGCCAGAATCCTGAAACCAAAGAGAACTATCGGTACCTGCTGACGCAGCCCGATAACCAAAACAAAGCCAAGTCACGCGGTGGCAGCATCGATGTGATGGAATACCCGCACCTTGGCATGATCATCAACAAGATTCATAACTCCTGATTCACACTTTAGAGAGAGAAATAAACATGTCTTTCATCGATTTTTCCTCCTTCGACGTCAACTCCTCCGAATACGACGAGGATTCCAGTTTTGACCTTGTGCCTGCCGGTTGGTACAAGATGTTCATCAGCAAAGCTGAGCTTCGCCCTACCAAATCCGGTGGTTCGATGATCTCGGTGACGTACGACATTACTGGTCCTACGCATCAAGGTCGCAAGATTTTTGGCAACTTCAACTGGGAGAATGCTAACCCTGTTGCCCAGGAGATTGGCCGCAAGCAGTTTGCCCAGCAAGTCCGTGCACTCGGTCTGCCCGGTATCCAGCAACTGGAAGACCTGATCAACCTGCCGTTTGACGGTAAGGTCGGTATCCAGAGGTCGAAGGATCCGCAATACGAAGACAGCAACCGCGTGACGGCGTTTGCCGAAGCTGGTAGCAAGTCTGATGGTGCGCAAGTTGCTCAACCTGTTGCCGCTCCGCAACGTCCGGCGCCCGTCGCTCAGTCTGCTGCTCCGGCTAAATCCTCCGCCAGTTCGACAACTCCGAAACGCCCTGCTTCGACCAAAGCAGCCCCTGCCGCTCGTGGTAATATGCCATGGGAGAAGGTGACTACGGATGCAAATAGGTTTAATCCTATCGATGATGACATCCCGTTCTGACCGCCAGGCTGTTTGACCGACATAAAGCGCGCCGCAGTACCGGGCGCGCTTTCCATTTGAAAGGCATGCAACATGCGCATTGCAACAGAAGTGCTCGCAGCAATCGATGCTGCTATCGAGGCCGACGGTGGGGCCAGTTTTCGCCAGTGCCTTGCAACCACAGTCAACGATGTAGCTGACGCATACAGCACCAACAACGATCGTCACCGCTCGCACCTGGGCGCTTCGATTATCGGGCGGGAGTGCGCACGTGACATCTGGTACACGGCTAACTGGGTAACTGCCCCCAGATTCGATGCCCGCATGATTCGTCTATTCAACCGCGGGCACCTGGAAGAGGCAAGGTTCGTCGCTCTACTCCAGATGATCGGCTGTACCGTGTGGCAGCACGACGATTCTGGAAAACAGTTCCGTATCTCCGACGCTGATGGTTACTTCGGCGGATCATGCGATGGTGTGGCTGTTGGTGTGCCTGGTCTCAATTCAACCACACCTTGCCTGCTCGAGTTCAAAACGGCCAACGATAAGTCGTGGTTGAAGCTGGTCGAAGAAGGTGTACAGCTCAACAAGCCCGAGCACTATGCACAGATGCAGATCTACATGCACAAGCTCGGTCTGAAACATGCTCTGTACATGTCGGTCAACAAGAACACTGACGCCATCCATGCAGAGTTTGTGGTTGCAGACTACGTGACCGCAGAGAAGAACCTGGAGAAGGCTCGCAAGATCATCCAGATTCAGGTAGCCCCACAGAAGATCAGCAAAGACAAGACCTTCTGGAAGTGTAAGTTTTGCAACCACAGAGATGTATGCCACAACGGGGCCGAGCCTGACGTAAACTGCCGCACCTGCGTATACTCCGAGCGCATCGGCGACGGTAAGTGGCGTTGCAACAAACACTGGATAGAACTGGATACGCAGCAGCAATTGGCTGCCTGTACTGACTGGAAGAAAGATCAAAGGATCTACTCACTATGAGCACGAACTACGAACTGCGCTGGTATCAACGTGAGGCAGTAGATGCCGTCTTTGACTATTTCGGCTCAGGTGCGACTGGAAACCCAGTGTTGGTATTGCCAGTGGCAGCGGGGAAATCGGTCATTGTTGCGCAGCTGGTTCGTGAGCTGCTGCAATCGTGGCCACACCTGCGCGTCATGATGCTGACGCACGTCAAAGAGCTGATCTCCCAGAACTACGAGAAGCTCATGTCGATCTGGCCCACTGCACCAGCTGGCATCTACTCTGCTGGTCTTGGCAAGAAGAACCACTACATGCAGATCACGTACGCCGGCATCGGTAGCGTGGCCAAAAAGCCAGAGCTATTCAAACGGACTGACCTCATCATCATCGACGAGTGCCACCTTGTGAACAGTCGCGGCAACGGGCAGTACAAGCAGTTCATCGAAGCGCTGCGTGTCCACAATCCGAACATTCGTGTCATTGGGTTGACGGCAACGCCGTATCGTCTTGGGCAAGGCAAGCTGACGGATGACGTGTGGTCGGAACAAGAGGGTAAGTACGTTCCGTCGATCTTTACCGACATCTCGTATGACCTGGGCTCCGTGCACAACTTCAATCGATTAATCGAAGAAGGCTACCTGTGCCCACTGGTACCAAAGAACACACAGACACAGATCGATACGTCCGGCCTGCATGTGCGAAATGGTGAGTTTGTGCAGTCAGAGATCGAGGAAGTCTCCAACAAGGAAACAATCACCAAAGCCGCAATTGCAGAAACGCTCGCTATCGCAAGCGACCGTAAGCACTGGCTTGTGTTCGCTGCCGGGGTTGATCACGCACACAACATCGCAAACGAACTGAATGCCAACGGCGTGTCTGCGTGCGTCGTGACTGGCGATATGGGTGCAGAGCGTGACCAGAACATCCGCGACTACAAGACGGGCAAGTACAAAGCCCTGGTCAACGTTGGCGTTCTCACGACAGGTTTCGACTTTCCGAAAATCGACCTGATCATCATGCTTCGCCCAACCACATCTCCCGTACTGTGGGTGCAGGCTCTCGGTCGCGGTGTGCGTATCCATCCAGAGAAACAGAACTGCCTGGTGCTCGATTTCGCTGGCAATACACTGCGTCTCGGTCCAATCAATGACCCTGTCGTGCCAAAGCGCAAAGGCTCTTCTGGCGGCGGTATGGCCCCAGTCAAGGAATGCCCAGAGTGTGGTTGCATCATGCACGCCAGTGCGCGTGTATGCTCTGGTATCCACCCTGTGCGCGGCGATACGTGTGGGTACATCTTCCCGACAGATACTAAACTTGTCGAAAGTGCATCTACACACGATCTGGTCAAGGTCGAAAGGCCAGTCATCAAGTGGTTCAACGTCAAATCAGTGAGGTATTCCGCCCACAAGAAGATCGGCTCAACAGAGACTCTGCGCGTCAAGTATGAGTGCGATACCGGAGATGAATTCAGTGAGTGGATATGCCTGGAACACAAAACACCGATCGTCCACCGCGCCCGTAAATGGTGGCGTGATCGCTTTGACCAGTCGCTTGATTACGGCGATGTACTCTCCAGTGGACCTCAGCGTGTCGGTGGCATTGTGGTTGACTTAGGCACTACTACGGCCAACAGGTTCCCAATCACAGTGCATTTGACTCCGGACCAGTACCCGGAGCGTGTCTCTACCGCCCTGTCTCTGGCTCATCATCTGCGCCAACCTAAGCGCATCGCCGTGTGGACGAACAAGGGAAAGTACCCAGAAATCACCAACTATGACTTCAAAGACGCAGAAGGTTAAAGATTGTCAACGGAGTTGTATTTGACAATCTTTAACACACAAAATCAAAAACCCTAGGTACAATGCTTTTCATGGTGATCGATGAACGACGCCACTTGACCCCAAATCTGGAGAAACTGAAATGAACACCATCATCAACCTGATCAACAAACTGGACGACATCGCTGAAGCCGCTATCTACGTTGGCTTCGGTATCTCGGTAGCAATCATCGCCGGCCTTGCCGTCCACAGCGTCATCTCCCACATCTTCTTCTAATCTCTCACACACACGGAGTTCCATCATGGATCAAGCAATCATCGCCTTCGGCCTCGTCTTCGGCTTCATCTACCTGGTCGCCTTCATCGCCCTGCTCTTCTGCGCACTGTCCGGTGATCGTAAATCGCCTGCCGCCCGGGCCGTGCTTATCGCCACGCTGCTGCCGGTAATCGGCTACCCGCTGGCCGCCTGGTACGCCAGCAAACATCCGCGTAACGGCATCTAATGCCCTGATCACTGAAAAGGAATTTCACCATGAAACACGGTTTTGACGCCTTCCTGGTCGTCTTCGTTGGCCTGGTCCTCGCGATCGCAATCTTTGCCGAAGAATGGCCCGCCGGCTTCGACGCAATGACATCCCTTGTGGTCGACGCAGTCAACGCAGCAACAGATGTGGTAAGCAAACCTTGATTTAACAATCGTTTGCACACGGTAGTACAAAACGCAGATACAATGCTTTCCACGGTGATCGACAGAGGGTCGGTCACAAAATCCAAAACCGGAGAATCCAAAATGGCAATCGTCATCGAATACACCCACGCAGCCAAAGAAGCACTGGCCAACGGCTCTGACATCACCGACATGTACGCTCACGTAGGCGTGCGCTGGGGCGGAGACGCCAACCACAGTAAAGAGTACGCAGGCATCATGCCTACCGAGTGGTTCTACAGCATGTCCGGCACAGACGGCGTGTACGGCGACATCAAAGGCAATTCCGAATACATGTCAGACGAGAGGTGCGCAAGCGGCCTGGTGACTGTAGCGAAAGATGCCGAAGACCTGCTTCGCTTCGAGTTGGAATTCGTTGAGCAAGGCGAACCGATCTACCGCGCCCTCGAAACGATCCTCCGTGATGCCTGCGGCTACGATCTGCAAGAGGTTGTGGTTGGACACACACCCAATCCGAAACCACGTGTCATCTACGCAACGCAAGAACAACTCGGCATCGATGCCGATGAGTTTGATGCCCGCGCACTGCACATGGCTGCGTACGAAGCAACCGAAGGCTACGGCTACCACATCAGCAAGGTCGATTACAACGACCTGTACGAGAAACTGGGTTGCATGAGTCTCGCCAACGAACTGCGCGAAGAAGCAAACAATTGTTAAATCGACCTTGATTTGACAACGTTTAACACACAACAGTATAAGTTTCGGGTATAATGTCTTTCATGGTGATCGAACAAGATCACCACCCGGAACCAAGCAAACATAGAGGATCGCACGATCATGAATGCACTGAAAACCATCCGCGAAGCAATCGCCGCCGCCTACGATTTCACACAATTCGCCAACCACAGAATCCGCTTCGTTGGTCCAAAGGGAATCGTAACCGTGCTGCACTTCAGCACCACTAAGGACGCCGCGCGAGTGATGATTGAAACAGATGCTGGTACCAAGCTCGCCGATCTGAAATACTCCCAGATCGTCCGCGCAGCAGAGAAGTGCCGGTTTGATAAACAAGAGGTCAGCTGGTCACTGTGACTGAGAAACAAATCGAACAACTTGAAGCCCGCCTCAAAAAGGCTAAAGCCAAAGTAGAGGCGCTCACCGAACTACTGGAAGAAGCTCGCAAACTGTACGCCGAGACACCGAAACGCAAACTCGGCGTACGGGACAGGGTGATGAGTGTGGTTGCCGAGAAAGGCGATACACCAGCAGCTCTTAACCAGCTTCTCTCCGAAGGCTACTCAAAAGCATCCGTCTACTGCTACATGAGCCGTCTTCGCAACGGCCACATCTGAGGAATTTCATCATGAACATCAAGAAACTCGCAATTGCCGCCATCATCGCAACCACATCCTTCGCCGCGTATGGCGCGACAGCGCTGGATGGCGTGAGCGCTGAAACCGAGTTCCTGCTTCGCACGGCCGTGCAAAAAGCCACCGACTGCAAAACCGTCAAGCAATGCAAGGATACATGGGGCGACGTATCGTCGCTCACAGCGAAAATGGCTGACGAAATGCGGACCCACGACATGAAGAAGGCATACCTGGAAGGCATGCGCGACACCATCAAGGCCGCAAGGAAGTCAGGTGCGATCGATGAACTTACAGAATCGAGCATGCTTATGACAGTAGTTAGCATGTCACTCAAAGCCGGCGTCACCATCAACATTGGAGAAAGTAAATGAACATCAAGAACGCAATCATCCTGCCGCTCGCCGGCACCATCGCTGCAACCGTCATGATCGGTACCGCTAAAGCCGACGACGGCGGCTGGAAAGCTGAATCCATCAACGAAGAATTTGCAATGGCTAACCTGCGCGTCGCAATCGACAAGCTGCAAAACTGCGACACCGTAGCCGAATGCCGGCGCGCAACAAAACAAGTCATCGATACGCTGTACACCCACGAACAGGCACTCATCGACAAGCAGGCTGCCTACACTGGCTTTGTGGTTGCATCCGATGTCGCCAAGACTCTGGAAGCAGCCGGACACATCAGCGCCCGTGAAGTCAGCCACATCGAAGGCATCTACCAGCAATCGGCAGCACGCGCTGGCGTGACCATCACACGCAAGTAAGGAAAGACCATGAACACAACGTTCCTCATCTACGCAGTAAACATCGCCCTCACCCTCTTTGTGGTTGGTGGCCTCGTTTGGATTGATTACCTCAAGGATTTCGCATGAAAGGCAAGTTCTTCCGGAAAAACAACGCCCACTCTCGCCTATTCGATCGCAGCTACTTCGACCGGGATCATGTTCTGCACGTTTACTTCAACGGGCAGGAAGCTGTGATCGCTCTCGGCTTTGATGATGTGTACATCGCCGCCGGCAACGGATGGACCTCTACCGCAACCATCCTGCCACGTGCACTGCGCGACGCGTTCCGGGCGATGGGCGGTATCGATATGGAGCAGTACTCGCTTCGCTTCTCTGACGCAGTAGAAGTCGGCGAAGCAAGCAACGGTCCGGACTCGTACACGATCCGCGCTCGTCGCGACCAGCTTGGACGAATCATAATCGTGGCCAAAATCGCAGGGCAATCACAAGAGTTTGCTGGTTACCTGGGTGAGACAAAGTACCGCGCTGCCAAGTGGATCTCAGAGCGCATCATCGAGCTGGAGAACGCACAATGAGCACGGCACAAGAAGTCTTCGACGGTATGACGCACAGGGACTTCAACGAGTTCCTGGTACTCAACCACAGGCACAAAGGGCAACCACAGTCTCTGCGGCTGCTCTTGATCGAGTACCACGACGCGCTTCAGCGGCAGCTCGGGTTCTCGCTGGTCGATGTGATCAATCTGTCGCCAAGGTCTGTCGGACTGGACTTCATTGGCAAGTCGGTATCGATCTGCCACGTCGTGTCCAACAGGTTCGCTGACGTGTCGGTAATCGCCCCAGGTGCACAGATCAAACGTAATGGAGTCAATCTGTCGGAAAGCCATCGCGCCAACATCCAGGTGCGCGACGACCTGACGTCAGACCTGATCCACCGCGCCGTGTTCCTGTGCCTGTCCGAGCTGTTCCCGTCGTGTCTGCCAAGCGCAATCTTGGCCGCCAGCGACTCCCCGAAACAAACCATTCAGGATCTACTCAAATGAGTCTGATCATCTTCGTAATCATCCTGGCAATCACAGTCAACATCCCCAACGCCGTACGCTGGCATCAGCGCAACACAGGCACGGAAGACACCGGCCCTGTGGCCGGCGCCATGATCGTCCTTGTTGCAGTCCTTGCGTTCGCTGCGGCTAACATGTGACGGATTGTAATCTAACAATCCTTAACACACACAGTATAGATTGTCGGGTACCATGTCTTCCATGGTGATCAACGGTTGATCGCCAACCACACAGCAAGAGAGAAACCAATCATGAAACAAACCATCATCGCCCTGTCCCTGGCCCTGGCCACTACGTCCGCATTCGCCACTAACACCCCGGGCGCTGATTGTGTCGGCACCCACGCTTGCCGCGGTGCAGTAACAGAGAACCACAACCCGACCGCTACCGCTGGTGGCGGCCACGCTAGTCAGCAACAGCAACAAGACCAGTCTGTTGCCAACAATGTGGCTGCAACTGGCAACGGCTTCGGCGGCAGTGCATCCATCCACAACATGGGAGCACCGAACAACGCAAACTCGTACCAGTACAGCGCCAACCGCTATTGGTCCGTTCGCCCGGTCAACGTGCAAGCCACCCCGATCGTGACGCCGGCCGCCAATGTGGTGACCACTGTGGGTGCAGAGTGCGGCCCGCGCGTCCTGGTCAACGGCAAGCGTGTGTATGGCATCAACAACCGCCCGCTGTCGACCCAGACTGTTGATGTAGGTGTGGATGAACGCATTTCCCCGGACCGCGAAGAGCCGTATCGCAAAGTCGAACTGGTCCCCGGCGTGTTCCAGCTCATCGGTCACCGAGTCTCTGAAACTTCGGCTGTTGTTACCACGTCATCCGGCGGTGGCCTCGGTTTCGCAGCCAACGGTAACGGCGGCGCAGGCGGTAGCATCGGCGGTCAAACGTCCGGTGCCATGCAACGTCTGGTGACCACCGTGCGTCTGCACGAGTGCGTGGCCTTCGAAGTCGACTCCCGAGCCGCTCCGAAAACCAAAGGGTGATAAGCATGACGGCAGATACTATCGAAGTGTCTGCCGTGCTTTCACAGCGCGGCAGCAGGTACGGACGCTTCGTCGATGTGAGCGCCGTTTACGCCCAGATCCGTGAAGCAATGTACTCAAATGGCACAGATCGCTACTCACCTTCGCAGACTCACGCCATCGACGCCATCGCAATGAAGATGGCACGGATTGCGACCGGCGACCCTAACTACCTGGATAACTGGGTAGACATCCAGGGGTACGCGAAGCTGGAGCAAGACATCCTGGAAGAGCTTGCAGAATGAACCATCGACAGCGCAAGAACATCAAACGGTACATCCGGCGCGCTATCCACAATCTCAAAGAACGTGGATCGCTGGTGTACCGATCACCTGGCGAAAACAATCTCTGTGTGGTTGAAGTAGACTACCCATACTGCACAGTCACCGTGTACCGAAACGGCAAGACGGTCGCCGTCTACGATCAACAGATCTACTCGCCAAACAGCGTCAAGATTGGTGATATCCACTGGTCCCGTGAGCGCAACCACAGTGAGCTAGTCGACCTCATCAAGCGTGATGGACACTTGGCATCCGGCGCGCGTTACGCAAGCATCAACCGGTGGACATGGCCCAACGGTCTCGTGTCGGCAACGCTCGTAGACATGCTCCGCCCACGCCATCGACGCGCAGATTATGTAGCGGTTGGCCTGGATCATGTGGTTGCGTTTGTGGCCGGTGACATCGATATCGAGGATGTGCACAGACTGTCACACTCCCAATTTGGAGAAACAAATGAGCGTAGCATGTCTACTCAAGCGTGAAGTGAAAGGGTTGCTCGACCAGAAGCTGTCATCGTCGCAAGACGGCGAGTTTGGCATCAGGTCCGGCCGGGCATCCCTTGTATGCTCACGCATCAACCGAGACTTGTACGAACTGTCGCTCATTGTCGATTGCGACGGCGTACTGATCAGCAAACGCAAAACCGGATACCGGAACTATGCATGGGATGAAGCGCCAGCAAAGGTGTCCGTACTGGTCGATGCAATTTGCAACCACATCGACTGGATCGCAGGGGATTGCTCTGGTTGCAAAGACGAATATGGATGGATGGCATGAGAAATAGTGAACGAGTAATCAATGACGTGACCGTTGCGCTCACGTACATCATCAGTGATGGCCTGGAGAGCGGGCTGCAGTTCGAGCAAGGGGTTGCGCGTGTCATATGCCGTCGCGGCGATTTCTACAACACGGTGCTTGTCGCTGTCGACTGCGAATCAGCCACATTCACCAGTGCAACTACATCCGCAGTCGCCGACGGCAACGACGGTGTCAAACAGGCCGCAAAACATCTGCTGGACAACGTAGTCTGCGTGGTCGAGTACCTGGCGAAGGAGGAAGGATGAAGATTCTCGTCTTCGGACAAAGCGGTACCGGCAAAACGAAAATCGTCAACCACATCGCTGAGTCCATCCGCGAAAATGGCGGTTGGTTCGATCTGATCGATGCCACCAAGTGGGTCAAAGCCCCGTTGAACGACTATTCGCTCGAATACGACGAACAAGGAAACAGCGATACGCCAAACATCCTGACAGCCACGGATCTGTACAACGAGCAATGGCCAGAAGCGGACATGCGCTCGTTCATCGGCGTAACCGGCCCCAACGAATGCCGCGTGGCTGAATCCTGGAAGCGTGAGCTGTCAGACATCGAGCAATCCATCCCAGATGTTCTCGTGCACTGCATGCTTCGCTGGGACTACCACAAGGACAAATTCCCATTCGTCGCAATCATCGAGAAGAATCGCAACGGCGTGCCGTTCCGCGAGATCTTCTACCGGATTGACTCAAACGGCATCCACTTCTCCGAAACAAGGAACTAAACAATGATCAAGCACAGACGGGTGTTCACAACCTTCAATGGCGACGAGTACCAAACAGCCGAAGAGGCGAAACAGGCGTTCCTGGACGCCATCAAGGATTATGAACGTCTCGACATCACATTCACGGCAACAGGGCAAGACGGAAACACACTCCGTATTGCATCCACAAAGGACGATGCACGTCACTATGTGATCCTGCAGTCGACAAACTATGACGCGCTACACGAGCTGCCAAGCCGCTCGACCGCTATCGTGCAAGCATGCGGTCACATTACGGGGTACCTCTGATGAAAGTACATGCACTCCTGGAAGAGTATGTCCATGACTCTGCACTACTCAACGACGGCGAGTCAGTCTCGTACAGAACACAGGTAGGAAACGGCGTACTCGAACTGTCGTCCACACTCTCTGGCAACTACCTGAAAGTTACCGCTAGTGATGGTGTAACCAGCAAATCAGCAGGCGCTGCAGTCACAAAGAGTGACGTAGACCTGTATGCAGCACTCCGTGAAGTAGTCGCAAGATTGCTGATCGAGGCAGAACAGAATGTGTTCGGCGTCGTCATCGCACGGTCAGCAAACTACCTGATCGCCAACTGCGACACGTATTCGTCACGCCGCGTCCCAGCGGAAAACGGCGAGAAGGCTGCTCTGCGCATGCTCGCAGTTGACATCGTCGAGTACCTGCCGTGATCACCTGCGTGGCATATCTCGTCGCAGCCACAATGCACTGCACCGGATTGGCGCCTATCCCTATTGTGGTTGGCGCCAACACTCCCGTAGGCACCTTCGTGGCCGCGCCATTGAGCCGCGATGCCCATGGATTCGATCATCAACCCGATGGCATTGCCGCGATTCACGTCTCCTTGAAGGGCCGGGAAAAGCTGTTTACGCGGCAGCCACAGTTTAGGCGTAACGTCAGCGCAGGATGCATCAATGTGGTTGAATCAGATTACCGAAAACTCCCGAGACGGTCATTCAAACTGGAGGTCAGAAAATGACAGAGATCGACTTCAAGAAGATGCAGTACATTTACCTACCATCACCAGATGGCGGGGTGGTCGTCTATGCGTTCGCGAAACGCCGGGACCGCAAGATGTTCGTAGCCAAGAATCAGGCCGCAAGACTGATTGGTTTTGAAGTGGTGTACGAGCTTGGCAAGGACCAAACCTGGAAACCACTAAAACTCCCTGGGGCTACAGGCCTTTGCATGTGGATGCATGTACCAAAGATCGCCCTCTGAAACAAAGAAGCCCGCATCTCTGCGGGCTTTTTGCCATCTATCAGTCGTAGTTCTGCGCGACGAACTTGGATTGCGTCAGGCCGAACACGTCCTCCACAAGCTGCAGTGTGATCGTCTCGTCATCCAGCGACCCAATGTCAATCGCAGAGATTCGCATCACCATGTTATCGATGCCGTACGGTAGCCAGTGCAACTTGACGTACTGACCGATGTAGCAGTCGAAGAACGACCGATCTACCTTGACGGTACACGTCACCACCGGAGACGACAGTGCCTTCAGGTCGCGCATTGCAACTTGTCTTGCAACAACCTCCTGGAAAATACCGGTGTAGTCCCGCGTCACAGAGATGACACCAGATTGCCTGGACGCAAGCGCCGTGTCAGACACCGTAACCGTGCGTTCCTTGTTGTTGTCTACGTCCCAATACTTGACGATCACCTTGGACGTCAACTCGGACTCCAGCGAGCGCTTGAAGTTACTGATACTGACGATGTTGTCTTCGTTGGCCACGATCGCGTTATCTATCAGCGTCTGATTGTGCCGGATCAACATCAAATGAAACTTGCCCGTCTCGCGCGAGATAAACAGGTTGCCATTGATGTGATCGAGTACGCGCTTGATAAAGTCATTGATGCTCGATGACTTGTCCCAGACGATGCACATGAACATGTTTTCCTTGTACAACCAACCCTGGGCGCCACCAAAACTCACCGTATCGATGGAATCAACCGGGTAACCCATACCCCACTCATTGTTCGTCAGACACTCCATGATGATGTCGGCCGGGTTCATGCCCCATGCTTCAGCATGCTTGTACGTCGTCAGGCTTGTCTCCCATCCTGCCGGCACGCGGTCCGGGTCAATACGCGTCACCTTGAACGACGGAGCACGCAGCTGTGGGGCATTACCGAAGTACACATCCTTGAACAGGAACGAACAGACGCCTTTATAAGCAGGCATTCTGCGCTGATCGTTGTACAGCTCTGTGCCTTTGTTCCCAAGCCATCCGTACCGTGGCTGGTCTCGTTTCCCCCACATGATCGTGACGTCACCTACGGAGCGTTTTTCCCCGGGCTCATAGACTGGAGTGCGAATTGTCTTGGCCACTTCATTGTCAGCCTTGCCTGCATAGCTGTGCGTCTGCGTCTCGATCCAGCGAACGATCCTGGACGGCGCTTGCATCTCTCCACCCACGCCACCTTGGCCATCCGCCCCGCCGAACATCTCTGGTCCAGCAAGCTGTATCTCGTTGAAGTGTTCGTGGTTGTCAACCCTGGTGATAAACGGGCATATCTTGTTGTCGAACTTGATTCCCCAGAACCTGCGAGCTGGACCGACGCAAACCGAGAACATACACGACATGAAGTAGAAGTACCCAAGCGTCACTTCCCCCTGTTTTCGCGGCATCGTCTTGATATCAGCCACCCACACTACATTGGAGCCAGACAGGTAGCGCGTACCAAACAGCACTGGAATCTCTTTACCGTCTTCCGCCGTTGGGTATGTGAGCTGTCCAGGCTTCTGATTGCTGGTCTGTGTGGGTGGGTTGTACTTAGGACGCGTGGCAACAGTAACCAGCAGGCTTGCAACGAATACAGCAAGATAACCCCAAATCATACGATGCCTCCGTCATACGGGCTCTTCTCGGGGATATAGGGGAATCCACCGAAATTGGATGAGTTATTGAATCGGTTGATGCAGGTGTTGAGCGTCTTGTCGCACCCATACGCAGCCACAAGCTGTTTGCCAACCACAGTGTCTGGGTTCACCCGGCGCGACAGCTGGAACCGCTCGCCCTGCTGCGACACGACAAAGAGCTGAATACCGTCCGGCCGTGTGAGTGTCCCCTGATCGTACTGGCCGTTGATGCCACCAAACCCCGGAATGATGAGCGTGAACCCACCATCCTCCACACGTGACGGCACCACTGTACGAGAGAATGCGCTCTTCGGCGCCTTGCACTTCTCGCCATACAGCTCGAACCGGCACTCACGCGTGAACCGTGCCCGCAAGCCTTCGCGAGACAGGCTGCTGAACGACGATTCGCAGTTCAGTTCTACCATGACACCGGAGACCGAGTATCCGACAGCACGGCCGCGCCACAGCGTCCTTACCTGTCCATCCGGATCATTGGCATGGAACCTTCTGATGATTACATTCATGACACCAACAAGGCCGTCTTTCAACAGCATCCCACCAATACGTGTGTTGATGGGGAATGACAGCTGAATCGACGATTTGAATGGGTCAGAATTGTCTTTGATCGATGATCGTTTGATCGTCATTTGGGCATATGCCTGCCCACCGATCTTGACGTGATCACTGGACGCAGACGTATAGTAGTACGTCTGGTCCGCAGTCTCGAAGACATAGCATTCAACCGGCGACGATGTGTAGTCGCCGGTTTCAGTGGATAAGAAGCTCATGGAATCGTGGTGACTGATACAGAGACTGTCATCTTATCACGCCCGTCATACTCGAACTCGATCGTATCCGTATCCAGCCTTACCTTGTGCATTGGTGTGATCAGCTCGATGGACGATGCCGGCACCGTCTTGTTACCGAACGGATCAGATGAGAATGAAATCATCGTGCGTTTACCAAGATGGTCATTCTCAAACTGCACATTCGCCACCTGACCGCAGAAGATATACCGCTCATTGCAGTTATTCTTCTTGTACCTGACACCAAGATTGCCTCCACCAATACGCTTCGTCACATCACCTTCGATGGCAAGCGCCCCATTGCCGAAGTGAGTCAGCCCGCTAGCCGGTTTGAAATTCTCGTACGACGGCAGCCAGAACGGCGTGTACTTGCCCTTCATATTGATGAAGAACTTCTTGAGCTGATCCACTTCCTGGATTGTGGTTGCCATAAACTTCACCGTCCTTCGGTGCCGTGCCCGTCGAGTGTTATTGATCCAGAACGGCTTGGCAGTACCGTTATCGATTTCCTCGGCGAGCTTGTACGAGTCGATCGTGTATTCATCCACAATCGGCTTGTGCATCACGTACAGCCCATTGTGGGTGATATATCCCGACATACTGGGGTCGACATATGGATTCTCCAGTACAAAGACATCGGCCGATATGGCGTGATCTCCGACGCCAGAACCAACCTTCATTTGAAACCCTTTGACGCCCTGTACGTTGACATACGGCGCGATATAGGCGTTACGAGCAGTGATTGGAGATTTCTTCTGGAGCGTCAGATTGCCAATACCGACCGACTGGACTGTGACATCACGCGTCACGCCTGATGGCGTTATGATGGCCGCTGACTTACCCGTCCTATAATCACCGGGCAATAGATTGCTACCGTATACGACGTTAGATTCAGTGGACAGACCGGTAACACTGGATATCCGCGACGCAAGGATGGTGTTGAACACGCGTCCCCAGTGATCCTGACTACGAAGCATGTATCCGTAGATATATGCCATTTCCTCATGTGAATCGAACTTGAAGTCGTATTTCAACCACACTCGGGGGGTCAGTCGTAGGCACGCTCTGCGCTCCCCGGAAAACGTGCGGATGACCGATGTACTGAACTCCCAGCGTTCTGTGAACTGCTTCTCAGGAATCATCAGATACTCGGTCATGGAAGTGATTTGCAACGGGATCGTCCAAGAATGCGTCCGGTCGCCACTGCCGCTGTATTCCAGTGTAACGATGGAGGTCACCTCTTCGTCTTGGATCTCTTCGCGCGGCGTAACAGTGATCGTCGTGCCATCGCCGACTTGTGCGCCAATCACTGGGCGTACCGAAGCAATATCATGCCCGGGGATCTGAATTGATTTGATCGTGAGCTGCTTGCCATACAGCGGCGTATCGACCGACACACGGAACCTGATGCTGTTGTTGACGTTCGGAGACAGCCGTACATCGACGCCAGTCCAGTCAATCTCGCCTTGTTGCGGGATCGGTTGCGGATTGACCGACGGTTTGTTACCAGCGTCGCCAGTACCGAGATACCACTCACGAACCTGCAAATCACTGATCTGGTAACGGTTGCCACGCGCGTCGAGCGTTTCAGATTTCGCCCAGTTAGTCAGCGAGAAGTCGTTTGCGCCAGTCGCTTCATGCATCTGCACGTTGTTGGCAAACTTGCTGTCCAGCGTGATATACGCCCGGCGCATGTTCCGCGCAATATCACCAGCAGGCAGTCTATTTCCCGGCCACACGATCGCAGGAAAGCCTTTCTCCCTATCGAACGTGATGCTGTCGTAGTACGACTGATGCAGTGGCCCGGTATACGGTTTGCCGTTCAGGTACGGAACATACTGGAAGCGAATCTTGTTGGCGTCTTCGTCCACATAGCGCACCCACACAAAGGTAGATATACCTGACGGAACAGCCTCGCCCACAGATCCCGCATAGTTAGTCGGGTCCTCAATGATGTGTGGTTGCCTACCATTAATAGTAGACAACTCTGTGGTTGACAGCCGGTAGCCACTACCACGGGCATACCACTTAACACCTGTGATCGAGTCGCTCTCGGCAAACAGACCGTAATTGGATAGCGCAACTGTGGCGACCGAGAGCTTTTCCCACTCATCCTGCATCCGCCCGTTGTGGTCGATGATGACGGCAGGGAATGTTTTCAGGCCCGACCACGCGGGCAGTATGATCTCATTTGGCCAGCGGACAATCTTGCCGTTTCTCAGCTCAACAAACGCCAGCCAGTCACCCCACTGGTTCGTGCCTGACGGCTTGCGGGTGATGATTACAGCCAGTCCATCGGATTGCTGACCCAATGTACCTTCGTAGATCGAGTCGGTTTCTCCGTTAACCTTGTCATCTTGGGTCGTAGACTTTCCTGCTTCACGCTTGACGTTGGCCACGATCGTTTGATCGTTGGACCACTTCACAAGGACGCGCGAATCCATCGCCTGAGCGTACGGCGTATGCACCGGCATAGACAGCGTGCGGCCAGGGATAACACCGTTATCCCAGGTAAACGGCAGATTGATGTCTGCGCGAGTTACCTTGCCAGCACGGTCTTCGAAAGTTACTGACTGGATTACAGGTTTCGTTGTGCCGTCGGTGTCTGCCACACGGAACACAATACGGTGGATCGTGTCGCCAGTAGCTTCATTCGGCTCCTGTCCTTGTGAGTAGTATTCGATCTTGTAACCTGCAGACGGCGCCGGCTTTTCCTCGTCAAACTGTGATTCGTTGTTGGCCGTAACCGTGATGCGCTGGCCATTGTCAAAGACAAAGACATTGCGCATGTTGATCTTGCCGTAGTCGAACGTGTACAAAATCGTCTGAGCTGACGCCGAATCCATCAGGAAATACGGCTCAAACCTCGGTACCCACTCACTCTTGTGCAAGCCATCTGGTGAAGCTTTCGGCCACCATTGCGGGTTCTGGCCATAGTTACCGTATCGCTCGATGTTGAGCAGCTTCACGCCGGTCCCAGCGCCATATTTCTTGGTCACATTGAACCGCACAAGGTTACGCGTGACGCTTTCAACCTGTACGCCAGTGATAATGGTGCTCTTGTCTACTGCAGGAGGAGGGTTGCCACCGCCTCCGCCACCACCGTTACCCCCACCGCCTCCTGGATTACCGCCTCCGCCAGAAGTTGTGGTCGCAAGCGTGAAGTACACTGGCAGTGAATCAGTAGAGCGGCCAGAAGCAATCCAGTTACCTCCGGCATTCCACTTGTTATACCCCTGCCAAGAGCCGTTCACGAACTGCTGGAAGTGTGACTGCGACCACGCGCCAGCAAGCCCCAGGTCTTGGCCTCGACGGGCTGCGGAGATGTACCACGTACCACTCTTCGGCTTGAGCTGAACCCAGAACTGCGTGTTCTTCGGAATCGTGATCGTGGACGGAAACTCGATGTCTTCCCACGGTGAGACCGAGATATTGGCACCCTCAGTCTTGCGGTTGTTACCGCGAACCAGATCGTACGTATACAGGTTGGCATTGCCGGCATGCCCGATCGTAATGGACAACGTACCACCTGTGGTTGACGCAGCCACAGACAGGCCACTGAACGCCATATCCCGTGGTTGCGGGTCGAACAGCTCACGGCCATAACGCGACGAGGTCCACTCGAATGCAGTACGGCCAATCTGCGACGCGGCTTCCATCTGGGTCTCGCCGATCTCCCCGCCGTCGGTAAACCGAATGCCGTAGATCGGCTGACGGTGAAAATTAGAGTAACCAACGGTAAGCGACCGCCAGCCACTACCAACCGGGTTGTACAGCGTCTCGCAATCGGTCAGTGCAGCCATCCGGTTAGGACGTGCCCCCGTCGAGTGGTACATGCCGCGGCTGTTGTTCGAGAAGTAGTTGGCACCCGGGTTGCTATCCACGTTCTCGCAGACGATGTGATACAGACGGCCAGCCGCAAGCGTGGTTGTGCCAGTCGGTCGCATGGCATCGAAGATCGAGCCTGTATTCCTGTTTGGCTTAAACCAGAACGTCCCAACCACACTCTCCAGATTAGGGAAGTGGTTACTGGTGCCGTCGTCGTTGCAGATGGTAACTTTGATGTTGCCGCCATTACCGGCCGCGTACCCACTGCCGCCCTGCCAGTAGAGCTGCAGGGTCGACACCTGGCCACCACGCTGCGCACGAAAGCGAAACGACGTGTACTTGTTTGGGCCAATCGTCGTGTTGGACAGGTTGGTCACGTGACCATTGGCAGCCGGACCCCACAGGCGCTTGTACTCATTGCTGGTGGTTACGTAGCCAGCATTGGTGTACGGCAGAACCTTCGGGCCGGTTGGCACAGGCGTGGGCTGCGGCATCGGAGCCGGGTTCGGAGTAGGCGAAGGCGTCGGCGCAGGAGGCGGTGTAGGCGCAGCACCATCATTCGATTCCTTGAGCTGAGCACGCGCGACGATATTCCTGCCATCCTCACCCCAGTACGTGATGTAGTCTTCGCCGATACCAATGGTGTTGTGCGGCGACACGCTATTCATGTTGTTGCGGTCGACTGTGATCCACTGCACCTTGATGTTAGACAGATCACGCGGCAGATCACCCCCCGACGTATCGACATACGCGGGCCATTTCCAGTTCACCGGATCCCAGTTGTTACGGTTGGCCATCAGTCGCACGTCTTGCTCGGTGTCCCAGTTCGACATGACGCGCCCGTCTTGCACGGCCTTAAACTCGACGTACCAAGCATTCGAATCAGGCTCCACTCCCGGCCTTTTCTTAATCCAGAAGAAGTTGTTATTCCCCGGCAACCCAGAGAATGTGGTTGGACGCGGGATGCCATAGTACGAATCGGTGGCTGTCGGGTTATATGGCGCGGGACTAGGCGATGGGGTTGGCGAAGGCGACGGTGAAGGCTGTGGTTGCGGTGCAGGGGCAGGAGACGGTACGGGTGCGCCATTTGCCCCACCGCGCATATCATCCATCGGGACAGTCGACGAAAGGAACCGCGCGTGCGTAATCCGGCGCGCTGGCATATCGTTCTGTGCACCTTCGAGTGACACATAGTAGATGCGCTTCCACTCGCGCCCGAGGTCCTGCAGCTGTGACACACCCATACCTGGGTAGTAGTTCATGAACGCGCCGTCACCAATCCACTTGTGGTCGCCACCGATGTGCACTGCCAGCTTCGTACCGGCCGGCATCGAAGGGTCCATACGCACTTCTGCGGTAACCATGACGGCCTCCACAGTTTCAGGCGACCGGACGGAGATAACCGCAGGCCCGAAGTGTGACACGGAACGCAGTTGCCCTTCGATCGTGATGACGCTGTGACTGCCCTCACGCCAAAAACGCGGGTTTCGACCTACAGCAGATTGCATCGAGTAGGCAAAATAGTTGCCCCAGTATATGTCACTGGTGTTCTGCCATTGCTCCCACGTGCTCTGACCCTTGCGCAACACCCAGAACGTCATGTTCCGGATGTTGCCGCGCATCTCCAGATTGTTGTTAGAGTTGCCAGTCTGCTCCATGAATACAAACCAGGACTGCGTGGTTTGGAACCATTTCCAGCCCCACACGCCCTGTAGTGCGCCCATGTTCTTCACAGCGCCGTATTCATGCCACCACGACGCTTGCTCCGGTTGCCATTTGAGCAGGCCGCCCATAACAAGGGTTGCCCCCTTCCATTGACCTGGCTGACCGTTTGGCGATGTCTTTGCGCCGTTGTAATCTGTGCCACCAGTCCACCCCTTGCACTGGACTCGGTTATTGCCAGTGGACTGGATAATGGCTTCTTGCTTCTCAGAATAAGACATCGCCATGGTTGATCAAAGCTCCGCGAGTTGTGACTTGTTGCGTTGGATAATGTTCATCACGATCTGTTCGCCCTCATCGGTTTTGAGGTAATCGCCGACGATTCCTGGGTCGAGCACGTTGATGATTTTCGGGGTAATTGTAGCAGTTTGAACGCCACCGCCGTTATCCCCATCAACCACAGCTGACGTGCCTTTTCGCACTTGCGACGGAGTGGCCACCGTCACACGCTCACCCGGAGAAGCGCGGAACGACACCATCTGCGAATCAGTACCGCCGGACCCGCCCACAGTGAACGAGCCGCCCGTCATGAATCGTGGGTTCTGCGAGCTAATCTGATTGATCAGACCAACAACCTGCGTCATGACTTGCGCAGACGTAACAGCCCCCATGATGCCGCCTTCGGCATATGCTTTGGATGCGGCCTGGTACATATTGATCGTGGCCTGCGAAATAGCAGCCGCTTTACCGATCCGTGCCAGCGTGCGATTGCTGTTGCTGGACAGCCCAGCCAGTGCACCGAAGTAGTTCGATGCATTGGCCAGCTTCAGCTCATTCTCTTGCTGCTGAATCTGTTGGCGAATCTGTGCGTATTGCTGCTCATTGACGATCTCCTGTTGCTTAAGCTGATCCAGCTGCGACAGGTAGTTCTGGTACATGCCGAGCTGGCGATTGAACGAGTCTTCAGCGGCAAACCCGTAGATGCGGTTGACCTGGTCGCTGAAGTCTTGTCCTTGTAGACCGGACATCGTGAGGGCTTTCACCTGATCAGCGATGTTTGCAGCGCGGCCAGCCGAGGATTCGTACTTCATCTCCTCGATGATCTGAGCGATCTTGGCTTGCTCTTGCATAGCCTTGATTTGCTCATGGATGGCTTTTGTCTCTTCTTCCGTTGCAACCACACCCTTAGCTTTCAGGTCGGCAACAATCTGCATCACGCGGTTGTCAGCTTCACGCTCTTCACGTGACTTACCGATCATCTCAGCTTCACGATCGAGCCCGGCAAGCATCTCGCCCATCGGATTTAGGGCGCCCCGATACTGCTCGGTCATGTGGCTGATGATCTGGTTGTATTGCTGCAGAGTTATAGTCCCGTCTTCAACCGCATCCATGGCGAACCTAGAGCGCTCGGCAAACTCCTCCATCGCAGTGTTAATCGGATCAATTGCGCGTTGCATCTCTTGCAGCCAGCGCAGCAGCTCTGCATTCTTGTCGCTAACACCGCCTGCCATGACGACGTTGCCGCCGTTTGCAGCATTGCCTTGTGCAGGCATCTTCACCTTCGCAATCTCTGTGTTCGCGTCCTTTGCACTATTCTTGAGCGCGTCAATCTTCTTTTGCGTGTCGTTTGCAGCATTTCCTACACTGACAAGTGCATTCTCTGCGGTGTGCGAATTGTGGTCGCGAGAGATAGCCTCCTGTATAGCTTTGATGGGATTCTTGAAGTCCTTCTCATCGAAGAACGGCTTAACCTTGATTTCTACGATGTTGCTGCCTGTCAGCTTGTTGATGGCAGAGATCGCGGCATTGGCAGCGCCAACCACGCCGCTCTGAATGCCGTTAAACGCCCGTTTACCGGCCTCAAGGATGCTGCTAAACATAGCGCCCCAAAAGCTGGTAATGACGTCTACAGCAAGCTTCATGCCGGCCGTAAGCGAGTCAAGCACACGGGCGATTCCGCGCGCTACACCGAACCATCCGTCACCTACGCCATGGAAGAAATTACCAAAGAAGCCGGAAATCTTCCTGATGAATCCGCCAACCACCTCTCCCAGTGGACCAAACGACAGGCTTTTCCAAAGCGTCTTGCCAAACTCAGCCACAGTTGAGGCCGCAGACGAGATGGCGCCTTTGATCTTTTCAAATGCTGTGGTTGCGAACGTGCCTAGCGTAGCCGATTCTTCGCCGGCAATCCGGATTTCTTCTTTGAATTGCGACAGATAGCCGATTACACCACCAATAGCACTAGCAATTGCCACAAGCGGATGAGCGCGCATCAGCAGCCATACACGCGAGACCTGCGCTCCGAACGCAGCCACGATAGCAGGGGAGAATGCCACTGCAATAGCAGCGCCGACACCGGTTGCTGCCGCCCCAATCTCCTTGATGTGGTCGGCGATGAACTGGATGCCCTTCGCAAGCGTCGATGTGACACCGAAGCTCTCGTCCATCTGACCAACAAACTGCGTCAGCCTGGTTTGCAGGTTTGTGATCGCCGAAGACATCGTGAGAGGCATTCTCTTGGCCTGTTCTTCGATGCTCTTCTGTGACTTCAGGATCGCGTCAAACACGGCAGTAGACTTGAGTCCACCACTATTCATGATCTCCCGCAGCTTGGCGATTGATCCGCCAGCGCCATCCACATTCTCTGCAATACGCTTCATCAGCGACGGTGCGCCAGACAGCACAGAGTTAAACTCCTGCGCCCTGACGGTACCGCTACCAAGCGCCTGCGACAGCTGCAGCAGGGCATCCTTCGCTTGACCGGCGCCGACACCAGAGTTAGCCAGCTCTTGCGACACAAGCCGGGTGAACCTGAGCATGTCCTCCTGGGACTTGCCAAGCTCTGTGGCCGAGATGCTCATCGTCTGATACATCTCGGATACCGACTGCAATGACTGGCCGGTCTGCAGGGCGGCATCCACAAGCCCCTTCTGTACCTTTTCGAAGTCTGACGCAGTCTTTGTGGCCGTCCTGACCTTATTATTGAAGTCACCCCACGCATTTGCGTAATCGAGCACCTGCTTTGCAGCCGCGGCAGCACCGATGACTTTGAGCATCTTGCTAAGCTTATCGACCATCGACTCTGCTTTGCTTGCCGATGTGCCTATCTGCTCAATGTCCTTAGAGACCTGCTTCGCGCCGGTCTGCTTGACGACAATGTCTATGGTTTCAGTGGTCATTTACCAAGAACCCTCTGTTTGTGGATGGAGCCGACCACAGTGGCAATCGCCTGATCGACGAAGCCTGCCGGTTGTTGCGGTGACCAACCCTCATTGAGTCGCTGGATGTACGGCAGGTTGTTGGTGATATGCACACTAGAGTCGGAATCGCGTAATTTTGACAGCTCTGACTTGGCATTGCCAATGGCTTCTGATGGCGATACAGGCGTATCAACCGCACCTAACGCACTTTTGCCGATCGATACCTGCCAATTAGAACGCGCCCGCCCTGTATCCACTGGAGTAGTCAGGACGAGCGCGCTATCTATGTCGAGAGCGACACGCCGCATCATATCTTGCGTACCGACCTCGATTCGTCTTGCCAAGTTATCGAGCTTTTGCTTTGACGTTTGTTTGGGCATTGCGTTCTAGCTGTTTGGACTTGTGGTCGAGATAGACATTATCCATCGTGCTAATAGCCAACCACAAGTCTTGCCGCTCATCACGCGTCATGCCGGCGCCTTTACCCCAGTCATCAACCACATGCCAAGGTATCTGTCCTTCAGTCATGTAGAGTGCGTTACGACACGTCGTAAGTTGCCAGAAAGCCATCCAGTAGACCTGCAGGTGTGGTTGCAGCTCTGGCTTATTCTCGATCTCCGGCGGAACCGGAAATCCGTTTTGGATGGCTTGTTTGCGGATCATCTCTACCTGCACTGGATCATTTTTCAGGTGCCAGCGCAGGCATTCCGTCAGTTTTTTTCGTCTTCGACCCAAGCGTCGTTGCGGAAGTTTTCGATGTTCTCAGCTTGTTTGTCCAGGTACTCAAGGAGGTCTGGCAGGTCGGACAACAGGATTTCGCACGTGTCTTTGTTGTACGGCAGGTCTTTGCCGTCAGGTGTCGTGACGTTCTCCCAGCCTTTGATCACGGCGTCGGCGAATACACGGCACATAAACTCGATAGTGGCTTGTTCGCTCGGTTGTTTCTTGGACAGTTCCGCGCGGTTGGCTTCGAAGTGGCGCTTCACTGCAGCGGCGTATTCTGCGTTGCGGCCGCCTTTACGGGCGATGTAAAAAGCGACTTCCTTCCCGTCATTGGTTACGTCAACCACAATGCGGGTGCCTTCTTTTTCCTTTTGGACGTCGGTACCAAATTTGCTGTAGATACTCATGGTGTCTGATCTCTCTGTCATTGATGAAAAAAAGGGGAGTCTCTTGCGAGACCCCCCTAATATACAACATGACAGCGAGGAGAGAGAAATTACTTGGTTGTTGCTGCTTTGGGCAGATCGCTGAAGAACTGCCACATCAGGGTGTGACCGAAGCTCGATTGTGCCGCCTGGATCTCCAGAGGGATCGTGATTGCCTGATCTTGTTCGACCGACAGCCGACCGTTACCGAGAGCCATTAGCGGGATGTCGATGACCACGGCTTTACCTTCCTTGATCATGACCACATCGAGCGTGACGTCAGCATTATTGCGCACCGCTTTCATGGCGTCAACGTCTGCGAAATACGCCGTGATGTTACCGCCGACCTCGAATGTACCGATGGAGGCGTCGATAGCACCAAGAACACCGACAGCTTTGGTAGGTGTCACGTTGTTGTTGATCGAGATCGACAGCTCGGTGGCGTACGCAAACATCGGTTTTGGTGCGGCAATGCCGTTCTTCACTTCGGCCAGCCGGATACGCGCAAAGTCGCTGGACGTATTGAACGCGGTCTCCGGCTTCAGTTCAGGGCGGTCACCTGTCTTGATGCCTTGCTGGCCAGTGCGTTGCTCGTTGTCCGTGGCGACGAACGACAGATCGATGTTGATCTTATCCGCTTGCGCGATGTTAATCGTTGCCTCGTTCGGGATTGCACCCACAAGATACTCGGACATCTGGCCGTTCTGGTCCGAACCGAGTGTACGCTCCAGCTGATAGCTGCGTCGTTTGATTAGACTGTAATCAAGTTCGTTGCGGATCGTATCGGCGAAGTAGATCTCCAAGAACTTCTCGGTAGCGGTCTCGGTGCCGTCCGGAGTCCAGGTGAACTTGTCGAAATAGATGAACCGCGAGTTGACCGAGTGAACGCGCGCAAAACCGTTGTTCTTCTCCATTCGGCAGGCAGGATTGTCGGATCCGAAGTAGACCCATTCACCCGGCAGCAGCGAATTCTGGATATACCGCGGCAATTCGGCGTTTGCGTTCGAGAGCGATACGCGGCCATCGGCATTAACCGAGAATGCGAGCACGCCTTTTCCGAATCGGTGGCCAACGACCTTTGTGATATGTGTTGTGGATGCGGTTGCTGCCTCCACTTCGCCCTCGACGGAGGCGTACGCACCGCTTACGCCGGTGATGACTCTCAGGCCATTGTTCTTGTTGGACAAGAATCCGGACAGCTTGACAAGCTGGCCAACAGCAAAGTAAGTTGCGGCAGTGCCCTGCACGCCAATACCCTGCGTGGCATCCATACCGACCGTCACGTACGAGCGGCCTAAGTATTCGTTACCGCCTTTGTTACGCATATCGGCGAACAGGAAGCCCTGCAGCAGCCGTGTCGTGTTGCTGAAGGTGAAGTCTTGGTTGAACCCTCCAGAAGCTTCCAGGTCAGTGGTCACGCCTTTCTTGCGCTGACGTGACTGGTTAATCGGGTTACGGGCCACGGTGGTAATCTGGCCGCCAAAGTCCGAATAGCTGTTCGGCTCGAGCGGGTACCACATGGGTGAGCTGGGCAAGAGCCCAAGGCACTCCTCTTCCGCAAACCGGAGTCCGGTTACGTTGGAGTCGATTTTGTTTGACTTACAGACTGCCATAATCGTCATACTCGAAGAATGCGGTCACGCGAGTCTGGGAATAGTTTCCTTGTGACCCGTATTCAGCCATTTGTGGCCGACGCAACCACAGGTTGTCGTGACGGTAGTTGCGCAGTGCATCTACCAACTTTTGCGCAATATTGTAGCCATCACGCCTACCATTTGCGACAGGTTCATAAATCTGGATGACCAGCGTTCCTGCTGATCTCCAGCGTTTCATTCCGTTCTCGCAAGAGAGTGATGCTTGCTCGCCGGTGGAGTGAGCCAACCACACTCTTGCCCATGTTGATTCTGTGGCAGGGGTTTCACCGACCACATCCTGCCAATTGATGTGGATGCCGAGATTGGCGTCACGCACAATCCCGAAAAGATTATCCCTTGCTTCGAGGTATTTCATTCTTTGAGCCCCACATACGACAGGATTTTGGTTTCACCGGGGCGCAGCTCTTGTACCCACTCGACCTTGTAGATCTTGCCCGTATCGTCCTTGACCTTGTGATTGGCAACCACATTGATCTTGGGCTCGACGATGGCTACGAGGTCCACGCGTTTGAGCATGTCTTCCGTGGCAAAGTTTGTGCCAAGACCACTGCCGATAGGGACAAATACAGCATTGCCGGATACCACATTTTCGACAGTTCCTTGTGGTTGCCATGGTTTGGTCGGGTCGGCTGGTGTCTTGGAAATGGAGAGAAACTGCACCTCACGCGCAGCGTCGCCGATCATCTCTTTCGCCAGCGCGACCCATTCGGGCCAATACCAGACGGCTGGATTGCTCATCGCAGCACCTTACCATTGAGGGCGCTGCCGCCAATCACTGACAGCATCATCCCGTCGGGGATCGGGTATTCGCGATACATCGATGCAATCCCGCTTTTGGTTTGGCCGGTTACTTGCGCAAACGACTGTTTGAGCGGGCCGACCTCTTTGGAGGTGACGATCGTCTTGGCGCCGGAGTCATCCACACGGGGGATTGGGGCAAGCGTCTGCGTGAGCGCAATCACTGCATACTCTGCGCACGCCTTGCGGATGGCTTTTGGGAGCCCTTTAGAGCAACGCGGCCACACAAGGCCTTGCTCCTCATTGAGCTGCGCGCCACCGGCCATAGGGCCCCAGCGCAGATCGATATAGTCAGACGCCTTGATGAGGGCGGCTTCTTTTTGCTTGATCGTGCCGACCCATGCATCGTTTCCGCGGGCGCCGAAATACTCATCGGCAAAGAACACGGAAACGTAGCTATTGGCGCCGACCACACCATCCCCATTCTCGACAATCATCGATCAATCCCCGTACTTATAGGAAATCTGCGCGCCAGCCGGAAGCGTTGCACCGGCTTCGACCCACTGTTCATAACGAGAGTTGGCAAACAGCACGTACCCACCGACAGGCATCACACCGCCGGCGGATACGTTTGCGCGCCGCAGAATAGCTTCATTCTGACGGCGCTTTTGCGCCTTGAGATAGTTACTCAGCAGGCTGCGCATTTACTTTCCTCGCACGCGGTTTATCGACAGGCAGAGCTTCGGCGATCTCTTCCAGCGTACCGACTTCCAGCATGCCGGCCAGTTTCTCGCGGGCTGCTGCGCGCTGGGAGGCGATCTCGTTCTGGCGGGCCAGATACGCTTGGATGGCAACCGACGTGGCGTCGCCAGTGACTTTCGTCAGCTCATCGTATTCGCTGCGCAGCTGATCGAGAGCGACTTGCTTCTCATAGATCTGCTGCTGCAGATCGGCGACTTGCTTTTGCAGGCCGGCGACTTCTTCGACCCCAGCGTCAATGCGCTGTTTCAGTTCTTCAGTATTGGACATATTGCAGAGTTCCTGTTCCGTATCTCAGTTCTTCGACTTTGATTGGTTTCCAGTAACGGGTGTTACCGGCGAGTGTTACACCAGTCAGATTATACGCGTTGATTGCTGAAAGCAGAATCGACGGCTGCTCGTTGAGCTGTACCAACGTGTTGTTTCTGATCAGGATATCCTTCATGCTGCCCTTTGCGAAATTATCGTCAGGAGAAGCATTAAAACCGTAGTGATTACGAGAGCCAGATTTGCTATTCCAATCACTTTCCACAGCAATGTATACGCGTTCTGGCGACGCTTCCACATGGTTATTTTCGACCACACACCCATCTGCCTGTACGCCAAGGTAGATGGCGTACCGTGTGTTCGTGACGTACATCTCGTTGCTGACGAAGCGGTTGTATTTCGCTGCGACATAGCTTTGCAGGATGCCCTGTCCTTGAGTCACTGAGGAGAAGATGCGATTGCTCGCGATCGTGTTGTACGAAGCCCCGTAGGCGATGTGAATGCCGCTGGAGATGTTGTCCCGGATGACGTTGTTGCGGATCGTATTGTAGTTCGACTGGTCCTGACACGACACGCCGCGCTTGTTGTCTACGAACGTATTGTTTTCCACGTAGCAGTGGTGTGCAGCAGAGAGCGATACGCCGTAGTAGCCGCCGGTGCAGTAGTTGCCAGCCACGATGCTGTTTGTCAGCGGGATGATGGACGGGAATGTGCCTGACGCAAGCCACTGCGTACGGGTTACGCCATTGAGCGTGCCGTGCAGCTTGATGCAGACTGGCGAATGCTTGTCTTCGTGCCCATGTGCCGTGATGTGGTTTGAGAGGACCCGGATATTGTCGCACGCATCCACAAAGGACACTGCATGCCCGCGGGTGATACCCGTGAATTTGCAGTTCTCGACAGTCACGTTACGACATGAGATTCCGTAGATCACGCCCTCCTGGTTGTCAGCTAGCGATTCGCAGGCAAACTCGATACCAGAGAAGGTCAGGTCATAGTGCGTTTGGTTGCGCACGAGAAAGCCGACACGTTGGCCGGATCTGCCACGTACGATGATCTTGGTGCCAGCGGACCCACGGAATGTGCGGCACTGCCCGCTGCCAATGTCGATTTGGTCGGTGATCAGGTAATTGCCAGTAGCCAGCTCTACATCAGTATTGCTGGCTACCGCTGACCTGATCGCGGCGGTATCGTCACCGCCGGACGGGGTCAGTTTCACTTATTTAATCTCCGACTTCGGTGCTACAAAGCTAATGATTGCCATGATATCCGGGATTTGCTTGCGAGCGCCACCCGGGCAGTGGATTGGCAGGCGGATCAGCCTGTTCGGGATATTAGTACCAAAGGTGAACGTCATGCCAGTCCCCAGCGGCACTGCAGCATTTTCTGCCATAGGGCCTGCAAAGCCATCCAGCGTGCCTTGCGTGTCTTTCAGGAAGATCGGCTGGTTACTGCTGTTCATCGCGACCAGTTGGCACAGGTACATACCGGCGTCGGGGAGTACAACCACGAAGTTATCTTGTGCCTTGACG
>ERZ1674239.35-NODE-35-length-57980-cov-4.179422_pt1 | contig 57980 bp, 55 predicted proteins | sample MGYA00581208_ERZ1674239 | MGnify/ENA primary metagenome ERZ1674239 (study PRJEB41354, sample SAMEA4873308) | human saliva metagenome | biome: human-associated habitat [ENVO:00009003]; feature: mouth environment [ENVO:08000002]; material: saliva material... | reverse complement strand
TAAACTTTGCTTCTTGTACCAGTGGGTTCATGCATGAAGTATCGATTGTGACGATATCTTTTAGACTATCACCAATCCCCTTTACTTCTTTTCCATCTTTATCTAAGAAGTGCACACCTAGCGCCTGCATAGCGCCAATGCCACCATCATTTGTAGATGTTCCACCAATCGCAATTTTAATATCACGTATTCCATCTTCAAGAATATGGGCAATTAGTTCACCAACACCATAGGATGATGTATATCGTGGGTCTCTTTGTTCTACTGGTACAAGTGGTAACCCTACAACTTCTGCTACTTCTAGAATGGCTTCTTTTTGATTCACTAAACCATACTTTGCTTCTCTTCGTTTCATGTATGGCCCATGTGTTGGTACATACATAATGGAACCACGCAGATTACGAGTAACAGTTTCCACTGTACCTTCTCCACCATCTGCCATTGTTACATCGATATATTCCGCACTTCCAAGCACGCGATGTGTCGCATGTCTTAATAAGCGATTAATATTGATAGCACTCATCGTACCTTTGAATGAATCGGGGGCAAATAAAAATTTCATACGTCCTCCTGCTGTCGACATTTTTATAATGATATCATTCTCAAACATTTTTCGCATTAAAAAAGTGATTGATGATAATCTCATCAACCACTTATTCACGACGTAATGCATCGATTGGATTTAAATTTGCAGCCTTGTATGATGGTAAGATGCCAAATACAATACCAATTAACATTGAAAATAATACCGCAAAGATAGAAGCTTCTACGCTGATCGCAATCGGTGTACCATTTAACTTCGATATCAAGAATGCAAGTATGACACCTGAGATAACTCCAATCACACCACCAGTCGATGTAAGAACAACTGCTTCTGTTAAGAATTGAATCAGAATCGATTTCTTAGGTGCTCCAATTGCCTTCTTCAAACCAATCTCACGTGTTCTTTCGGTTACACTTACTAACATGATATTCATAACACCAATACCACCAACAAGTAAGGAAATACCCGCAATCCACAACAACATTGTATTTGTTGCTTGAGATAACTGTTGAATTTGTTTCGCTTGCTTCATCAAGTCTTCTGACTTATAACTTGTTTCGTTATTACCAGTTGCTGTAGCATTTAAAATTTCTTCTGCTTGCTTACCGATTGTAGTCATAGAGTTTGTATCTGTTGCACGTAAGATTACATTTTCTGGCTCATCATATTGATATAACAGTGGCCATACTGATGTAGGTACATATACTTTTCCAGAAGTATCCTGGTTATATGTGTAGTAATCATTCATGTTTTTGATTGTTGGTTCAAACTCTACCGCTGGTGAAACTATACCAACAACCACAAATGGTTCCTTTTGAATTTCTACAGTTTTTCCAATCGGATTCTCTCCTTGGAATAACTGCTCTGCAGAAACCTTATCCAATAAACAAACCTTGCGATTCTTTTCAATATCATTTGTAGAGAAAGCTCTACCACGATTAACAACAAGACCATTTGTCTGTAAATATGTATCATCGATACCGTATACATATCCACCTGTTAAGGAGTTTGTTAGATGGAATACACCATCGTATACCTGACGGCGATGATAGAGTGATACATTCACTACACCAGGAATATTCTTTAAATCATCTTTTTGAGAAGCAGAGATTTCTCTGTATTTACCAGGGATACCCTGTCCAAAGTCATATTCCCAGTCACCTTGTGTCATACGTACATTGACTGTATTAACACCTGAACCAATGAGGTTGGTTTGAATCTGTTCATTTGTACCTTTGATAGTGGAAACGATAGCGATGATTGCCGCAATACCGATAATAATACCTAGCATTGTTAGAATCGAACGCATCTTATGTGATAGGATTCCACGAATTGATAATCTAATATTCTCGCCCATTAGTAGCCTCCTAACATTGCATTATCATCCATACCAATCTGTGTACGAGTTCCTTCTATCGCACCATCACCATATGGGAAAGCAATATAGTCTGTATCTGAAAGGCCAGATAATACTTCTGTCGACATATTGAAATATACCTTACCAGTCTTGATATATGTCTTAACAAGCTTGCCATCTACATCCTTCATAACATACTTCTGTCCGTGTTCATCACGGATGAAAGCGTTGCTGAGATAGATAGAAGATGTATCTGTATTCTCTTGTTGGATTGATAAGGAGAGATAAGAACCTTGTTTTAAATCATCACCCTTTTCAATATATGCAGTAAAACCATACATTGAAACATTTGGATTACCACCATAGAACCCTTCACCTGAATTAGTTGGGAAGTTATCAATATGTGTCACAACTGCTTCATAGATGGATCCTGTTTCATAACTTGTAACAGATACTTTTGTACCCTTTTGAATTGTTGCTAATAATAACTCAGAGATAGAACCCTTTACTTCTGTACCAGTACCACCTGCAACAGTTAAGAATGGTGTTCCATCTGTAGGAACATTGTTCATATCCTTAAGACCTTTGATAACACCACTACGCTTTGCATAAACAACACCATCCGCTAACTGTGACTGTAGTTCAGATAGTTCAAGTTGTTTACGACGAACATCAATATCATACTCACGCACTTCAGATTCCTTGGCATGAATTGCACGTACAAGTTCAGAAGCTGTCATTCCCTCTGGTTCAATTTCAGGTTCAGGTTGTTGTGGTTCGATAAGATTCTTATGAATCACACGTGTCTGAATATCAAGTTTTGCCATATCATCTGTGACAGTACCTAAGATTGACTTTAACTTATCTACAGATACCAACCAAGAATCTTCAAGACCCTTCGTCTTATCATCCTCTGAATAAACATCTATAGAAACGTAGAATGTCTTTCCATCTGTTTCTGCTTTCTGGATGAGTTCCTTAATAAACTTACCAGAAAGGAAGCCATCATGTTTAATCGCAAAGTGATATGGATTTGCCTTTGTACCCTTTGCATATGTGTTTACAGCAGGAACTGCTGGCGCTAGCGTAGGAGTAGGATCTGGTGTTGGGGTAGGAGTAGGCGTAGCTGTTGGATCTGGAGTTGTTTCTGGAGTCGGTGTTGGAGTCGCTGGAGCTGTTAGCTCATCAAGATCCTTTGTAAACTCTGTGTCCTCATCCGTTAACGCATTCAGATAGTTCCATACTTTATTTTCTTCTACCTGTGTTACTGCTTCTGTATCCACTTTATATTCTGGCTCTGGTGCAGGAGTCGATGGAGGTGTTACCCTTCTTTCCACCGGCTTTGTGTTTTGTAGTTGCTGTAATTCTTTTCTGGATTGTTCTAAACGAAGCTGTGTCGTAGAAATTTCAAGCTTCTTTAGTTCTACAGTATAGTTCAAGCTTGTAATATCATAAGCTAGTAATTTATCACCAACTGATACTGCTTGTCCTTCGGTAACATATACCGCAGTGATAATTTGAGATACAGATGGTGTAACAGTCTGTGTCGCTGGATCAGATACCAAACCACTCATCTGTGATTCCATCGGATTGCCACCCATATTCATTGCACTGACTTGCACAACATCCACCTTGCGGGATGCCTTACGGAATTGAAGAATTCCAAAGTATCCAAGTACTAAGGCCACAACAATAGAAACACTAATAATAACTCGTTTTTTATTCATGCGTGCCCTCCTGTATCATGCCATCAATGATATGAATGACACGCTTTGCCTTGCTTGCGACATGCGCATCGTGCGTAATCATAACAATTGTGACACCTTCTTTATTCAGTTCTTCAAATAGTTCCATAACCTGTTTACCAGATTTTTGGTCTAGTGCACCAGTTGGCTCATCCGCCAAGAGAATACGTGGATGATTAATGAGTGCACGTGCAATCGCTACACGTTGTTTTTGACCACCAGATAATTGATTTGGCTTGAAGTTTACACGTTCACCCAAACCAACCTTTGTCAGTGCTTCCACTGCTGCTTTTTCACGTTCAGCCTTTGGAACACCCGCATATACAAGGGGTAAGGCAACGTTTTCAATCGCTGTTTCACCTGGTAAAAGTTCAAATGTCTGAAATACGAAACCAATTTTCTTTAAACGTACTTCTGATAATTCGTTCTCAGAAATACGTGAAATATCTGCGCCATCTAATTCATAGGTTCCTTCTGTACAACGATCTAAACAACCAATGATATTCATTAAGGTTGTTTTTCCTGAACCAGAAGGACCCATAATTGCGACATACTCACCTTCCGCAACCTGTATAGAAACATTCTTCAATACAGGCACTTCAATGGTGCCGCCATAACTTTTATAGATTCCTTGTAAGTTCAATAACATACTTATTCTCCACTTCCTACTGTAGAGATTGATTCTGTCTTCATACCTTCTTTGTAGTCTTCCATTGGCCATGCAATACTATCAGATTCAGATACACCAGATTTAATTTCATACTGGTATAAGTTCTGATCCAATTCACCAACTTCTACTTCACGCTTCTCTAAGCGATGATTCTGATTGGCAACCCAAAGATATGCTTTCTCGCCTTCCATTACAACATAAGATGCGTCTAACCAAATACCATCTTTCTTTACAGCAGTGCCATTATTTTTTTCTAGATAAACATGCTGTCCTAGCATTAATCCATCAGAAGAATCTAAAGAAATATAGAATGGATATGTACTAGACTTTTCAGAGTTACTTGAACCACCCATACTATACATATCATTTTGTTTTGCGTTTGGTTCTGTCTTAATCTCAGTAATCTTACCGGTCCAGAACTTTGTCTCATCTGTTCTGGAACGTACAATCATTTCTTGTCCAAGTGAAATCGATGTAATGGAAGCTTCATCAATTGTGCCCTTTACTCTAAATTCACCAGATTGAGAGATTTCGATAAAAGCTGCTGTATTACCTTGTGCATCAGTACCACTTTCATTAATTGCCTTTACGATACCATTTGTATTGGCAAGAACGTCTGCGTTATCAATCTCTTTTTGTTTGGCAGCGAGATCTAACTGTTTTTGTTGGATAGATAATTGTGCACCACGAATTTCATTTTCTGCAATCGCAATCTGGTTTGTGTCTCCATTTTCCTTAAACACTGCAATTGCATTATATTTATCCGTGATTGTGACTTTTAAAGACTCGATATCTAAATTAATTAAACTAATTTGTTTTTGTGCTTCCGATACGTCATAGCGGAAAAGAACTGTTGTAGGAATTACCTGATCACCAACAGATACAAATACTTGTTCAATCTTCTTTTCTTGGTTTTTATTTACCTTTACACTCTGTTGAGATTCAACCACACCAGAGTAACGATCATTTCCACCACCAGAAAAACCCATGATATTACTAATGGTATCTACGTAGGCAACTGCTTCTCCACTAGTACCACCTAGATTTCTTTGGAAAAAGGTAAATATTGTAGCAACAATCGCAACAGCCGCAACAAGTACCGCAATCAAAATCTTCTTATTTTTTAACATACAATTCTCCTGTATCTTCTATAACAGTTTATATCTAGCAAAATGATTTCTTTTCTTTGATATAACTAGACTCTTTAACAATATTCTACCATCTTGCAAGTTTAGTATATATAACAAAAGTGACAATTTCGTTACAATCCAACTATAATATTCTTATGAATAAATTAAAACGACTCATTCCACTTGTGATTACGTCTATATTACTTATCACAAATATCTATTTTTATCATGATTATCACAAATTAGATCAAACAAATACCATGTTTTCCATTGCAATCATCGTATCAATCTTGTCTATCCTTCTTAAGTGGTTACCACATAAGCCAAAGATAGATACGACCATCAAAGTGATTACTATCTTACTTGTTCCATTGCTGATTGAAATGGCAGTCGAACTTTGTAACAATAATCTTCTTTCCTATATCGAAGGTATCGGTAATGTATTTGTTAACTACGGTATTATCCTTCTGATTGTGATGATATTCTATGTACTATTTGCAAGCATGAAAATCTCGTTTGCGATTACCACAGTGATTCTATGTATTTTCGGAATCGCAAACATGTATGTAAAACAGTTTAAAGGAATCCCTCTTTTACCATGGGATTTAAGTGTGATTAAAACAGCAGCTGGTGTCGCATCCAACTATCAACTAACATTCAATGTTCAGATACTCTTTACACTGACTGTTATCAATATCATCTTTGCACTAGTATTCTGGCTACCAAAAGCAAAGAAGACAAAACAGCGAATCCTTTATCGAACTACTTGTCTTTTCCTTTCGGCCGCAATTCTAATCACTTTCTATGGTACGGATTTCTTCCAAGTTACACTTGGTGCAACACCAGACTTCTTCAATCAAGCAAGAGGTTATGAAAACTATGGTGCAATTGCGGAATTTTTCGTAAATACACGTTACCTATCACTAAAAAAGCCACATGGATATGATGTAGAAACACTTGCGACACAATTAAAAGAGAATATAACTTCAACACAAACCATCACAGAAACAGCACTCGGCCAGCGTCCAAATGCGACGGTAGAACATCCAAATATCATTACGATTATGAATGAAGCTTTTTCCGATTTACAAGTGATTGGAAAGTTTGAAACCGATAAAGAATATCTTTCCTTTGAAAACAGTATGAAAGACGACAAAAATACCATTCAAGGAAATGTATATGTTTCTACAATTGGAACTGGTACTAGTAATACTGAATATGAATTCTTAACTGGTAACTCTATGGCCTTTTTACCAATTGGTTCAAATGCTTATACACTTTATGAAAAACATAGACAACCTGGTTTTGCGATGACGTTATCTGATCAAAACTATAGTACAACTGCTTTCCATCCTTACTACAAAGAAAACTGGAATCGTGTGAATACTTATCAATATATGAACTTTGACCGATATATCGGTATGGAAGATATTACAAATTATCAGAAGCTACGAAACTACATCTCAGATGAATGGGATTTCCAACATGTTATTGATTTATACGAGCAACGAGATACATCAAAACCATTCTTCATGTTTAATGTGACGATGCAAAATCACTCCCCATACAATACAGGGTTACTTCATGATGTCCACATCACTTCGATGAAGGGTGACTATCCACAAACAGAGGAATATCTCAGTGTCATTCGCCGCAGCGATATGGCTTTAGAACAACTTGTAAATTACTTCAAGAATGTCTCTGAGCCAACAATTATCCTCATGTATGGAGACCACCAACCATTTATTGAAGATGAATTCTATGAAGAACTGTATGGTAAGAGTCTACACGAACTAAGCGATGCAGAAAACCAACGTAGATATATCACCCACTTCTTTATGTGGGCCAACTATGATATTCCAAGTGGCACAATCCCTTATATTAGTGCAAACTATCTCAGCACCCTACTTGCGGAAAACGCAAATGTTAAGCTAACGCCATATCAAAACTTCCAACAGAATATATATCAGGATGTACCTGTCGTATCTGCACTAGGTTGTATTGATAAAGATGGTAACTACTTTGTATATGGGGATGAAAATACACATTCCAATAGACTTCAAACTTATGCACAACTTGCCTATAACAACCTCATTGAAGAAGAAAAACGGAAAAATGAATTATTCACTCTTCTTCCTACAAATTCAAAATAAGTACTGTATAATGTCTTTATGAACGGAATTCAATACGAACGTAGTTGTGCAAAATACCTATCCTCACTAGGATATAAAAATATAACTCTTACCAAGGCAAGTGGTGACCAAGGCATTGACATCATCGCTACCAAAGGAAACTTGAAATATGGTTTTCAGTGTAAGTACTACAGTGGAACCGTTGGTAATGATGCAGTTCAACAGGCCTTCTCTGGTATTGCTTACTACAAACTAGATAAAGCGGTTGTGATTACAAATAGCGACTTCTCCTCTGGTGCTCGTAAGTTAGCGGAAGAGGTAGATGTTCTATTATGGGACCATGTTGAACCAATGGAAGAAGATAGTCGATACACTCTTTATCAAGTGATGGCAATTCTACTCTTTGGTTGGTCTATTATTCAGCTTTATCAAATCTTCTACAGTATTGAGCCTACCAAAGACTATCAATTTATTTCTTATAGTCTATTGTTTATCTCATCCTTCTTACAGGCAATTCCACATCATGCAAGAATCGCAACAGGTATCGCACTCATACTGTCTTCCATTCATGCATATATGTATTCTGTACAGAAGACATTCTCACTTTTCATACTTGATTATTATCAAATTGTGCTATTTGTATTTATTATCATCACATTCATTCGATTGGTTTACTACATTAAAAAATATTCTATACGAAGACACGCCAACAAACGCAATCAGATACGTCAAGATATTCAGCAGACGCGTCATAGTATTGCGCAGAATATGGCAGAGATACTAGCAAATGAATTTGATTGTAATGTAAAAGTAATCGATACAAAGGTAAAAGATAACAATCTCATTATTACTTTACAAACAAATCGCACACAGACAAATCAATTAGCTGCTGTAGAAAAAAAACTAAATCATACCCAAAATAATATTCAATTTGAACTACGTGCTACAGCACTACACATGATTGAACTAACAATAATAAAAGCCAATCGCTAAGACTGGCTTTGTTTTTCTTTTACTTTTCTAAGGAAGTCACTAACCCAATAAGAATCAATTTCAACAGATTCATCTTCAGCAAGATATGGTTTATAGTGTTCTTCTAATGTTTGATATAGCTCTTTGGTAAAAGGAACTTCTCCAACAATACCTTCACCAGATTGAATTAAGAATGCATACTCTTCACCACTGGTATTAAAGTACATATGTTCAATCTCTAGACCTTGCGATTGTATCTTTGCTAAATCTCCTGTTACATATTTACCAATTTCAATGATACGATCATCTAAACCTAATTGTGCAATGAGTGCTTTTTCCTGCATGTCAGATTGACTGGACACAATTCTCTTCGTGCATGTTTCAATCCATTTATTAAGAGCTTCATCCAACTCGTCGCGATGATAGTGTCGATTAAATATCAGATTCATCTCTTCATAATCCTTCTGATTATCTGGATATCCAATCAATAGATTCTTACTGCTATCATGATACATGCATGTATATAACATATTTTGTTCAGTATGACATTTTGAGCAGCTATGACGGAATAACTTTCCACGGAATAGATTGTTTTCAGCCTTTGGATCTAAGGTTGTATCAATCAGTGATTGAATTTTAACTTCTTCCTTATTTCCGCATGAATGACAGGTGATTTCTGCTTCGTATGTATTCATATCTGTTCTTTTAAACATGGTATTCTCCTATATTATTTCTGTAATTCCTCTAACGTTGGGGCTGCGTTCATCGCACCTTTCTTTGTAGTAACGATGGCGGCAGCGTGGTTGGCAAAGCATAATCCCTCTTTCATCATTTCTGGTGAAATATGATCTGGCTTTTGTTTGTGATGATCTAAGTAGTATAGTAATGCACCTACGAAAGTATCTCCTGCACCGGTTGTATCAATAGGATCGACTTTACGTGCATCTGCATGACTATGACAATGCTTTAAGTACGCATCACTACCCTCTGGGCCATACGTAACGATTACATGTTCTACGCCATATTGCTTTACGACTTCAATGGCTTCTTTAACAGTTGACTTACCCGTAATAAACTCCACTTCATCATCTGCCATCTTTACAATATTTGCATACTTCATAAATGATAGTACTGTCTGTCTGCACTCATCTAAGTCATCCCAAAGATCTTTTCTAATATTAGGGTCAAACAAGATTGTCGCATTCGCTGCTTTTGCCTTCTGTAACAAATACTCTGTTGCATACTTTACAGGATAGTCCACTAAGTCAACAGAGCCAAAACTGATATAGTCATCGCTTGTAAATTCTACCTCTTCAACATCACGCTTATCTAAGAGTAAATCTGCGCTTGGATTACGATAGAAACTAAAATCACGTTGACCATCCTCCGCAAGACTGACAAAGGCTAAGGCTGTCTTTGCCTTCTTTGTTGTCTTTAAATATCTTGTGTTAACACCATAATTTTGAATGGTATCTTTTAAGAAATGTCCAAATGGGTCATCTCCAACCATTCCAATAAAATAAGCTTCTGCGCCTAGTTTCGCTGCGGCTACTGCTACATTAGCTGGTGCTCCACCAGGTCTTTTCTGAAAGGCATCCACAGCACTTAAATTTGCGGCTGTCTGTACTGGAATAAAGTCAATTAAAGCTTCCCCGATTGTATAGATTTTTCCCATATTTTTTCTCCAACTTTATATACTGATTTTACCCTTTTTAATACTGTTAGTGCAATCATTCCTGTATATTTTTCTTTTTGTTACTACTGTAGTCATCAACTCATGCGTGAATGATGTATCTTACAACAAAAAAAACCAAAGCATAGTGTACTTTGGCATAACTTTATCATCTTAGTAATTCTCTGCGTGAATTTCAAAGAATGCTTGTGGATGATGACATACTGGGCAAACTTCTGGAGCTTCCATACCAACAACGATATGACCACAGTTACGGCATTCCCAAATCTTCACTTCGCTCTTCTTGAATACTTCCTGCATTTCTACATTCTGAAGTAACTTTCTGTAACGTTCTTCATGCATCTTTTCGATAGCACCAACACCTCTAAACTGAGCAGCTAGGTCGTGGAAGCCTTCTTCTTCCGCATCCTTTGCCATACGTTCATACATATCAGTCCACTCATAGTTTTCACCATTAGCAGCTGCTTGTAAGTTTTCCTTAACATCGCCAAGCATGCCTAAAGCCTTAAACCAAAGCTTTGCATGTTCCTTTTCATTTTCGGCTGTCTTTAAGAATAAAGCTGCGATTTGTTCAAAGCCTGCTTTCTTAGCTACAGAAGCAAAGAATGTATACTTATTTCTAGCTTCTGATTCACCTCTGAATGCTTCTAAGAGGTTCTTTTCAGTTTTAGTACCTGCATAAGGATTCTTTTTGTTTTCCATTATTTTTCTCCTCCATGTTTCTTTACACTCTCTTTGGAAACCATACTAATCTTCTTACTATCGTCGTAGAAAGTCAACGATATTACTATAGATTTCATCAATCTTTTGCATAAAAAAACGTTCCCTTAGGAACGCTTTCTAAAGTGCTGTAATTGCGGCGATTGCGCCAAAGAATACACCAGGTAAATTTGCCATCATAAGTGGCCAATCTTTCTTTTCTTGCAGAAACCCATATGTCACCCATAATGAACAGTTTATTGCCGCAACCATAGGTTGTAGGAAACCACTCTTCATTCCATGTAGGTTATTCATGATCTGTGGGAAATAGGAAACATACATTAACATTGCGGTACATGTCGCAATCCATCCTAGTGTTTTTAATGCCTTTTGATTCATTACTTTTACCTCTCTTACTGGATAATGTTCTTAATCATCATATGTATATCAAGAATGAACGAAAAAATCATACTATATTCTTTTCTTTTTTGTAAGATATTTTCTAAGTAAATTATGTAAATTAAAAAATCCGGAATTTCGGATTTTTTAATTAGAGTTCTACACCTTCCATTGTCTTCTTTAAGACAGCTGCAGATTCCGCAAGCTTTGTGCGTTCTTCTTCACTGAGGGAGATTGGCACTAATTCTTCAACACCATTTCTTCCAACAATTGCTGGAACACTGAGTGCTACATCATTGATGCCATATTCACCATGTAATGCAGTTGATACAGGTAAGATAGATTTTTCATCACGTAAGATTGCACGACAGATTCTTACAACAGACATTGCGATGCCGTAGTAAGTAGCGTTCTTTCTTTCAATGATCTTGTATGCCGCATTCTTAACATCTTCAGCGATATCTTCTTGTGCTACCTTCATATCAAGGTCACCACCCATACCTCTTAATGCAAAGAAGTCAGCGAGTGGAACACCGGAGATATTTGCCATAGACCATGTACAGATTTCAGAGTCACCATGCTCACCGATAACATATGCGTGAACAGAACGTGAGTCTACATCTAGACGTGTTCCTAATAGATATCTTAGACGTGCAGAGTCTAATACTGTTCCCGAACCAAATACACGATTTTCTGGCATGCCAGAAGCCTTCTGTGCATAGTAAGTTAAGATATCAACTGGATTAGCAACAATCAATAAGATACCTTCAGGATTTTGTGCCTTGATTTCAGCCATAATACCAGAGTGAATCTGGATATTCTTCTTGATTAAGTCAAGACGTGTTTCACCTGGCTTTTGAGCAGCACCAGCTGTAACGATAATGATAGCCGCATCCTTAATATCGGAGTAATCACCCGCATAGATATTCATTGGTGAACTGATGGAAGTACCATGACCAATATCCATAGCCTCACCTTCAGCCTTTGCATGATTTACATCTAATAAAACCATTTCTGAAAATAGTCCACTCTGCATTAGGGCAAATGCACTGGAAGATCCAACAAATCCGCAGCCTACAACAGCTACTTTACGAAAATTAATACTCATATTTAACATATCCTTTCTGTTTTTAGATACGTATACATTATAGGCAATTCCTTTCAAAATTTCACTTAATGTTATTTAAAAAAACTTCTTACGATTTGTTAATTTTCTCGCAAGAAGTTTTGTTTATCAACTATTTTGTTGTATCTGTCAGTGTTGGATTAAAGCTAGCATCTACATAATCTAATAACGCTGACTTAGCAATATTACAGCAGTGGTCACCCATACGCTCTAATGTACCAAGAATATCACAGTAGATAGAAGCAGCGACAGAAGATTCACATTGGTTCTTAGACATACGTGTAAAGTGTGCTTGACGAGCCACATACTCTGCCTTATCCATTTCTTCTTCTAATGCCATTAATTCTTCATAGATAATCTTATCTTTTGTACGATATACCGCGATTGCCTTTGCGTACATTTCTTTAAACTTATCATACATACCGTTAATATCTTCCATCGCATAGGAAGTAAATTCACTACGGTCTTCTTGAACCATCTTATAGAACTCCGAGAGATTCATAGATAAATCTCCTAAACGTTCTAAGTTCTTAATAATTTCAAGATCTCTTCGAATATCTGCTTGGTCAACATCCGTTAAATTTGAACTAGACGAAACTTGAACTAAGAACTCTGTAATCTTACGGTCTAGAGAATTGATCATCGATTCAGCTTGTCTTAAGTTTTCAAAGTCTTCATCTGTACCCGGTTTATTCAAGAACGCACGCGAATCGGAGACATCCTCCCCTACGACATCGGCTAACTTAAAGATCGCATCTCTAGCCGCAGAAATCGCAACTGCAGGAAGTTCCGTATTTGCTAGATGAGCATCCAACTCATCGATATTAATTTCAATCTTCTTAGGTTCTTCACCACGTACAATTAAACGAATTAACGAACAGAATTGACGAAGGAGTGGGAAGAATACAATCGTCGCAACTGTATTAAACACAATATGTGCTACCGCTATCTGCATCATTCCACCAATATGTAACTCGCCGCAAATCCATTGAATAAAGTTTGCATAAGGCACTAAGAATACCATGCCAATGGTTGTACCAATAATATTGAATAAGATATGAATGCCTGCTGTTCTTTTAGCAGCTGTAGAACCACCAATTGAAGCTAAGATACCTGTTACCGTTGTACCAATATTAGCACCAAATACGAATGGTAATACGGCACTAAATGTAAGGGCTCCAGCCTCGTACATCTTCTGAACGACACCGATTGTCGCAGCAGACGCCTGTACGGCACCAGTCATGATTGTACCAGCGAGTAAGGATAAGAATGGATTTGTGGACATAGCTTCCGCAAAGGACATAAATGCCGGAACATCCTTAATCGCCGCAAGTTCATCACCCATTGAATTCAAACCAAAGAAAATCAAACCAAAACCAAGAATAATATATCCAGTACTCTTAATCTTCTGCTTCTTTCCGAAACAGATAATCATTGCACCAACAAACACGAAATATAAAACAAAGCTATCAATATCCAAGGAAATCAATAATGATGTAACTGTCGTACCAATATTGGCACCCATAACAATACCGGCAGCCTGTTCCAAGTTCATAAGACCTGCACGAACTAAACCAATTGTAATTGCGGTTGAAGCCGAACTTGACTGCATGACAATTGTAATCGCAATACCAATCAATAATGCACTGAATGGATTGGTTGTATATTTATCAATATAATCTCTTAACTTATCACCAGCGACGGCCTTTAAACCATCACCCATGAAATTAATACCGATTAAGAATAAACCGAAACCACCTAGGATAATATCCCATCTAATGGATGTAAGTTCCATCATTCCTCCTGTGGATCATTAGACCCTTTAAAATCTCCCCATCAAAAACGCACGGAAACAAATTCAATTTAAAATATTTTAGGCTAAAATTCAAGATTTTTTTCGATGACAACTTTCGTTTATACCCCTCCTATTTTGATAATTTACAACCCTGTGTATAATTTTTTATCTTCAACATGTGATTGATTGAATTTAATACACGGCGCTTATCTGTACTCCATAGTGGTGCAATCAAATCTTCCGCATTTCCATCTCCTGTTAAGCGATGGATAACAATATGTTCATCTAAATGCGCAATACATTCTGTCACAAGTTCTACATATTCATCCATCTCTAAAGCATGATATTGAGATGGATGAGATAAATACTGTACGCCTAATCGTGTATTCTTTAGGTAATGTAATAGCTGTAACTTTACACCATCAATCTGACAGGCATTTAAATGTTGTATTGTTTCTAACAACATTTTTTGATCCTCGCCTGGAAGACCGATAATAATATGCACTATCACTTCTATATTAATCGCCTTTAGATTCTTGATTGCTTCATTGAATACTTCAAGTGGATATCCACGATTCATCCACTTCGCAGTACTTTCATGAATTGTTTGTAGACCAAGCTCTACCCAAATGAATTTATTGGGATATTTTTCTTTTAACTCTTTTAAAAGTTCTATAACATCTTTTCCTAAACAGTCCGGTCTAGTCGCAATGGAAATCCCTGCAAATAAGTCATCCTCTAAGGCTGCTGTAAAGATTTCTCGAAGTTTGCTAGTAGGAGCGTAAGTATTTGTAAAGGATTGGAAATATGCGATATAGTCGCCCTTAGGAATCTCTTGGTGATTATAAATCAATTCTTCTCTGTTTAAACGCTTCCCCTCGTAGTAAATCGCGAAATCTCCAGAACCTCCCTCTCCACAAAAGATACAACCTCCAACAGCGACTTTTCCATCACGATTTGGGCAGGTCATTCCTGTTTCGAGTGCTACTTTATACAGTTTTCGTCCAAAGGTATCTTTAAGATATTGTGGAAGTGAATAATACAGTTGTTTCATATCTCTATTCTATGATGAAATGCATAAGAAAAGAAGATACTTCATTACATATCTTCTCTTACAAATCGAATCTTCATACCACCTTTGACTAATTTTAGAATCGATAAGTCCTTTGGTGATACATGACCAATGATATTGACACGATTATCTGCTGGCAGTGGACTGCGTACAATCTGTACTTCACCTGCATAGCGCAAGTATGCATCGTTATCCATTGTGATTGCGCCAACTTCGCGTGTAATTGTATTGTTTGGCACGATGTGCTCATCTACCTTCTTTAATAAACGTGCTTCTTCTACACGAATAATCCATGATGGACTATCAATACGACAAGTTACTTCTTTATCATAGAAATGTTCTGCATGTTTTAAAGTAGCAGGAATATCGATGACTCCCGTATCACAATAGGATTGAATACGTTCAATCTCATATGTACTAATACCCGGGTCTCCCACAAACACTTGGTCTACATGGTACTTTAATGTCAGTTCCATAAACGCTGCATATGGAGAAATGTGACGATGATGTTCTAGGGTTGGTAGACCCTCAAAAATTGGCCCACGTTTTAATACATCCCCAGGAATAAAGGCAATCACATGGATACCTGCATCCTGTAATGACTTGGTAATCCGTAAGAAGTACTCTTCATCTAGTCCTGTTTCACTACGTGGATAGTAGTTATGCATGGCAAGGATTTCTTTGCCTTCACGTACTAAGTCTTCTACTTCCTCAACACGTATTGTTGAAGCGTTTAATACAATTGGCATCTCTTTGGCTAACGCCAGCATTTCCGCGTGATTAAACCCATAATCCAAACGTAATGCATATACATCTAGCAACTTCGCAATTTCTCGTACAGATGAAACCTGGAATAACTCCAATGATTTTGTGGATACATCTGCTACGATACGGAAGCCTTCTTCGTTTAACCATGCACACATTGCATGCATGTCTTTTGTGTATGTATCACTAAACTCTTCAGCGATGTGTAATGACACAAATACAAGTGGATGATTTTTTCCTACACCTTGTAGGTATGCCTTCTGTTTTTCAAATGTGCTTAAGAATACAGAATATCCTAATGAATTTGCCATGTTATTTCTCCATGATTGCTTCACGAACATGACCACAAGCTTGCTGTAAACGCATTAATGCATCTTCATAAGAACAGTTTGCTAGTATCATTGTGATAGCGACTTTACAGGAACCCTTTGCTGCATCTATCGTAGCACGTGCTACAGAACGTTCAACTCCTGTAGCTTCCATAACAATATTTTCTGCGCGATTGCGTAGTTTTTCATTTGTTTGCATCACATCGACCATGAGGTTTTGATATGCCTTACCAAGACCTACCATCGTAGCTGTAGAAATCATATTGAGAATCATCTTCTCAGCTGTACCAGACTTTAAACGTGTGGAACCCGTTAATACTTCAGCACCCACAGGAACATCCACTGCAATTTCTGCAACTTCACCAATCTTAGAATGATGTGTATTGGAGATTGCGGCTGTATGACAACCTAACTGTTGTGCATACGCTAAACCACCAAGTACATACGGAGTACGACCACTTGCTGCTAGACCGATCACGATATCTCTCTTATTTAATCCAATTTGAATCAAATCTTGTTTTCCAAGTTCTACAGAGTCTTCTGATCCTTCACGCGCCCTGATAAAGGCTCCTTCACCACCCGCAATCAAACCAACAACTACATCAGGAGATACCCCAAAGGTTGGAGGGCATTCTGCCGCATCTAATACCCCAAGTCTTCCACTTGTACCAGCGCCCATGTAAATGATTCTTCCACCTTGACTGATTGCCTTGATGCAATACTCGATTACCTTTGAAATATTAGGAAGATGTGGTTGAATCGCAGACGCAATTAACGCATCCTCGCGGTTCATTTCTGTAATGATTTCAAGTGAACTCATCTGATCTAGATTCATTGTATTTTCATTGCGGTGTTCTGTAGCGATTGTTTGCAGATTAATTGTCATATGCGTATTCCCCCTATGGAAATTCCTACTATATCCATATTATAGGAAGACTGATAATAAAATTTCAATATTGATACTTTTTTTCGAAATATTATTTCTGTTTTTGGGATAATGTGCTATTGTTTTTATAGGAGAAAACAGCCATGAAAAATGCACTCATTCGATTACGTGAACATTACCATGAACTAGCCGGTGCAGAAAGAACCGTTGCGGAATATATTCTCAAAAACCCCGAAACCGCAAGTACACTTTCCGTTCAAGAATTGGCACATAAAAGTTTTTCATCTCCATCTGCAGTTGTCAGAATGTGCCATCGTATCAACTTTGATGGATATAAAGATTTTAAACGCAGTCTAACAATTGAATTAGCACTTCATGCCAAGACTGGCGAGCAGATGTATAACGAAGAAATCAAGAGAAGTGATAATATCGCAGAGATTATTCGCAAGGTAACTGCCAAAAATGCAAAGTCCCTTGATGAAACTGAGAAATTAATGGATGTTGAAACCTTACGCGAGTGCGTTAAGATTATGAATGATGCACGAAATGTCATTCTTGTTGGAATGGGTGCTTCCTTAGTTACTCTACGTGATCTATATCTCAAGCTATTACGTATCTCAAAGCCATGCACCATCAATGAAGACTGGCACTCACAGTTACTCAGCTGTAAAAATAGTACTGCTGAAGATGTGGCAATTGTATGTTCCTATTCAGGTAATACAACTGAGGTTATCACATGCATGAATGCTTTAAAGGAGAATCTAACTCCTATTATCGCAATTACACGCTGTGTCGATACACCTGTTTCAAAATTAGCAGACCATAAATTATATACAACTGAAAATGAGTCCCTTTTGCGTACAGCCGCAATGTCATCTCGTATCTCTCAGTTAAATATTATAGATATTCTCTATACTGCACTTGGTACTATGAATTACGATGAGACAATCAAAGTATTACATCGTACCTATATCGAAAAACCAAAGAATTAAAAAAGACGGATATCCGTCTTTTTTAATATTGTTGTAATAAGCCCTTTAGAGTACTTACAAATTTCTCACGATCAACTCCAAGCATTACCATGGTTTCACGTGACTTAAACTTTGTATCACTCCATATATCTGTAACTGTCTTACCAAAGCTTAAGCGACTCTGTGTTTCTACATAGACACCTGCTTTTTGTCCTGTAAAGATTTCAGGATACTGCAAGTAGATCAATGGACATGCATCATGGATACATAAGATTTCACGCTTGTAGTTTTTGATATAGAAGTTGACATTAGATTGTACAACATCCGCAAAGAATTGACTAATCTTCGTATTAAAATTGCGGATATCTTGAATATCTTTAGCATCTAAGTAGGCATCAACTGTAACATCTAAACCGAACATAACTACTGGAATGCCACTTTGCATAACCGTTTCAGCAGAGTGAGGATCAGCATAGATATTAAACTCTGCAGCCATTGTGGCATTACCACCAACAGCAGCACCACCCATAATCAGGATTCGTTCAACCATGTCCTTCAAATCAGGATGAGAGATAATTGCATTTGCGATATTTGTCAAAGGTCCAACCGCAACAATCTGTAGCTTGCCACCTTCTTTTTTCGCAGCCTCATAGATTGCATCCCATGCATGCATTGTTTCCTTTTTTGCAGGAGATTCTGGAATCACAACACCACCTAGTCCATCTTTTCCATGAACTTCAGAAGCATCATCCAGTTCTACACACATTGGCTTAATCGCACCTGGGTATACTTTAATATCTTCTCTACCTGCATATGCAAGCACATTACGACAGTTTTTAAATGTCTTGGCATGTTCTACGTTACCTGCAACTGCAGAGATACCACGAATCGCAAGTTTATCTAACTTGAGTGCACAAAGAAGTGCAACCGCATCATCGACACCAGTATCGGTATCAATCCAAATTGGAATTAAATCTGTCATGCGATTTCCACCTTTCTGCCTTCGTATGTCTTACATACTTCTACAAGTAGATCAACAAATCTTTCACGGTCTACACCGAGCACTGCTGTAACATTGCTAGGATTACCACTTGATTTGTGCCAATCTGCGATAGTAGCTCCACGTGTATAGTGACCTTCTATGTCGATTTCGACATACATCTCTTGTGTAGTAAAGATTTCAGGCTTCATTAACACCGCCACAGCACATGGATCATGTAATGGTGAACCGTTCCAACCAAGTTCTGCGTGATGCTTGAAGAAGAAATCTAACCAATCCGCAACGATACCAGATACCTGGTTACCAATTTCACGGATTCTCTTTTCATCCTCTGGATATACGATAGCCTTTTCAGTTACATCAAGACCACACATTGTAACTGGGATACCTGATGTAAATACGATTTGTGCAGCCTCTGGATCTTCAAAGATGTTGAATTCAGCTGCTGGTGTCCAGTTACCATTTCTAAGACCTCCACCCATGATGGAGATTCTTCCAATCTTTGATTTTAATTCAGGATGCGTTAGTAATAACGCCGCTACGTTTGTTTGTGGACCGGTAGCGATAATCGTTACCGGTTCCTCACTTTCTCTTAATACTTTCGCCATTAAACCGACAGAAGATAACTCTGATAACTGCATGCATGGCTCTGGCATAGCAGGGCCATCCAAGCCAGATTCACCATGGAAGTTTCCAGCTGTGATTAATGGAGATAATAATGGTAGTTCTCTACCTTTCGCAATTGGCGCATCAATACCTAGTAAAGTACAGATACGCATTGCGTTATATGTTGTTTTGGCTAGTGTTTGGTTTCCTGCCACACTTGTGACTGCTTTGATATCAAAGGCAGGATTTGCCTTGGCAAATACCCAAGCAATCGCATCATCGTGACCAGGATCACCATCTAAGATGACAGGTATTTTTTTGATTTCACTCATGCGCTCACCTTTTCAGCACTCTCACGACGTGCACGCTTTGCACGACTAGCCGCAATTAGAGCGAATACAACTAGACCAATAATTGTAACTAAATAAGGGATTGGTGAAACAAGGTTAGAATCCACACCTGTAGCAGATAACTTGATACCAAATGCCTGTGCAAAACCGAAGATTAATGCTGCAAGCATACAGCCTAGAGGCTCACCAGCACCCATTGCCTGTGCAGCTAAGGCAATAAATCCACGTCCAGCAACCATGTCGAGGGACCAACCCATCGCATAGTACATAGACATAAACGCTCCACCCATACCGCAGAGTACACCAGCAATAATCATTGTAATGTACTTCACTTTAATCACACTAACACCAACAGAAGAAGCCGCATGTGAGTTTTCACCAACAGAGCGGATATTTAATCCTAGAGGTGTATGGTATAGCAATACCCATGTTAAGAAAACACAGATAAATGCAAAGTATGTTAGTAAGCTATGTCCAGATAATACTTGTCCAATTACAGGAATCTTATCAATAAGTGGAATTGTAATACTTGGAATCTGTAACTTCTGTGTAATTAAAGAAGTTGTGGAAGTTAACTGTGTTCCTTGTGTGATACCTGTAATTACCTTTACTAAGAAGATAGTTCCACCAGATCCAATCATATTGACCGCAGTACCTGTTAAGATAATATTTGTCTTTAAATTGAATGCGAAGAATCCCATTAGTAAGCTAACGATAATACCTACAGCAATTGCCACAAGTAAACCAACAAACCAATTACCTGAATAGTAAGCAAATAATGAACCAAACAATGCGGAAATCATCATTGTACCTTCAAGACCGATATTGGATACGCCTGCCTTTTCACAGATAACAGCAGCCATTGTCGCAAATAGAATTGGAGCTGTAATACGGAAAATCGCAAAGAAGAATTCTGGTGTCATAATTAGTGATAACATCTTACTTCACGCTCCCTTCTACAGTCGCTCCGACTTGTTTTTCGCGTAACTCCTCTTCAGCACTCTTAACAACAAGTTTCTGACGATACTTGGATAAGAATTGATCAGCCGCAAAGAACAAGAAGATAATTGCTTGGATAATATCAATCAACTGTGCAGGAACTGCAGCGTAAGTTGACATTAAAGTACATCCCTTTTCAAGATAAGCCATAAAGAAAGCAGCGAGTGGAACAAATGCTGGATTATTACCTGCAAGAATCGCTACTGTAATACCCGTCCAACCATAACCCGGTTGTGCTAACCAGTCGAAGTATTGGTTTCTTCCAAGCATCTCAATGCCACCACCCATACCTGCTAGTAATCCACCGATTACCTGTGAAAGGATGATAATCATAACAACGTTCATACCAGAGTACATTGAGAACTTCTGGTTGATACCAATCATACGGATTGCATATCCCCAACGTGTACGATACATAAATAGTGCAATGATAATTGTCATTACAATTGCGATTACAAAGCCAATCGATAACTTAGAACCATTATCAATTAACTGAGGTAAAGCAGCGTTTGCTTGGAAGTTACTTGTTTGAACTGTACCCTTTGTCTTATCAGCGATAAACGCATTCATCATGAACTTAATTACGTACATGATGACATAGTTTAACATTAAGGAGTTTACCATTTCGCTAACGTTTAACTTCGCCTTTAATACTGCAGGAATTAACATCATTACACCAGTTACAACTGCACCTGCAAGAATGGCAACGATTGGTAGTAATGCTCCAGGTAATGGAACATATACTGCAACTAAAGAAGTCACAAATGCACCAAGTAAAATACCACCTTCAGAACCAAGGTTAAACTGGTTTGCAGAGAACATGACACAAGTTGCTAGACCTGTAAAGATAATAGGAATCATGCTTGCAAGTACATCTGTAAAGCCCTTTACACTAAACGTACCATTTGCACGGAATACCGGTTGAATCAACATCGACTTCAAGGAACTTAGTGTCGCAAGTAATCTTTCACCAAGACTATCTCCCTTGGAACTAATAAAGATTAGAATTGCCGCAACAAGTAACGCAATACCGATTGCCATCGCGCCACGTACAATGCTAAATATCAAACTTCTTTTCTTATTCATGACAAACCCTCGCAATCTCTTCTGGTGTTTGTTTCTTAATACCCAACATGTATTGACCCATGATTTCGTCATTTAACTGACTGGTATCTTCGAAGTACGCAACAATCTGACCACCATACATAACGATTAAGCTATCAGACAATTCCATAACTTCATTTAAGTCTGCAGATACTAGTAGCACACCAATTCCAGAACGTGATAGTTCTACCAACTTCTTACGGATGAATTCCGTAGCACCAACGTCGATACCACGTGTTGGCTGATCAGCGATAATCAAATCTGGTTGATTAGAGAATTCACGTGCAACAACGACCTTCTGGATGTTACCACCGGATAACATACCCACCTTTTGATCACGGCTCTTGCACAATACTTTATATTCTTTAATGAGTGCATCTGTCTCTTCATGCATGTTCTTCATATTGAACATCAAACCGTTATTCATCTTCTTAGAATCAGCACGGTCAGAGATAATATTTTCTTCAATTGATGCATTTGCGGCAATACCAAATAACATACGATCTTCTGGTACTAATGAGATATGTTTCTCACGTAATTGGCGTTGGTTTAAACCAATGATATTATCACCCTTCATTGTGATCGTTCCTTCATTTGGTTTGTTTAAACCAAACAACATATCAACAAGTTCTTTTTGTCCGTTTCCTTCAACACCTGCAATACCAAGGATTTCTCCCTTACGAACGGATAGAGATACGCCATTGAGCATCTTCTTACCCCAGTCATTGACATAATGTAGGTCTCTAACTCTTAGGATTTCATCTGTAGGTTTAGCAACATCTTTCTGTACCTGTAAGACAACATCACGTCCTACCATCAAGCGAGAAATCTTCTCAGGTGTAACGTCCTTTGTCTCATAGACACCCATAAACTTACCACCACGCAAGATACTTAAACGGTCTGTAATCTCCATGATTTCGTTTAGCTTATGAGAGATGAAGATTAATGTATAACCCTGTTCTTTTAGATGCTTTAACTCTTTAAAGAGTTCTGTTGTTTCTTGGGTAGTTAAAACAGCAGTAGGCTCATCTAAAATCAAGATTTTAGCACCACGTACTAAAGCCTTTAAGATTTCTACCTTCTGCTTCATACCTACCGGAATATCAACAACACGCGCATTTGGATCAACTGCCAAGTTAAACTTCTTGGAGTATTCCTCAGTAATCTTGATTGCCTTTTGACGGTTGATGAAAATACCGTTCTTCTTTGGAGTCATACCCAATACGATGTTTTCAGCGACAGTTAAACTTGGCACTAACATAAAGTGTTGGTGAACCATTCCGATACCCTTTGAAATCGCTACGTTCGGTGATGATAGATGTACCTTTTCACCATTGACGTAAATCTCACCTTCTGTAGGTTGCTCTAAACCAAACAACATCTTCATCAGTGTTGATTTACCAGCACCATTTTCTCCCATCAGCGCATGAATTTCGCCCTTGCGTACATTCAAGTCAACATCCTGGTTTGCCACGACACCATTAGGATAAATCTTGCGAATGCCTTTCATTTGAATGACATATTCTTCGTTCATATCTCTTACCTCATTCTATTTTTATACAGGTGATCCTTCTTAAAATGAAAATCCAGTTCCAACCACCATCCCAAGTTATTTTCAAAACTATTGAAAACTACACTTTTCGGCAGCTGAAACTGGATTCATAAATCACCAAAGATACTAATCAGATATATTGTTTTTTCGTGGTTGAATGAAACTTCTAAATTTCTACGTAAAACAATTTATGAATCTTTTGTAACGCTACGATTAAGGACGTACCTTTTCACGTAATGTTTCTAAATCTTTAGATGTGTTTCCTAATGCTGTAGGAACTTCAACCTTACCGTCTAAGATAGCCTGAATAGCTTCGTTAACCTTGTCTTTAGTTGCTTGAGAAGCATACTTGGCAAAGTTCTTGTCAGTTACTACACCAACGCCATTTTCCTTCAAGCCTAATGTAACTTCTGTTCCCCAGTATTCTCTACCTGCATCCCATTCATCAAATACCCAAATGAGAGAGTTACCAACATTCTTTAAACCAGATGTTAATGTGATCGCTGCTAAGTCAGGAGAGAAAGTAGATTCCTGGTCTGAGTCAACACCGATGAACCATGCAGTATTCTTTTCAAGAGCTGCTTCAGCTGCACCGTTACCAGCGTTACCAGCAACACCCCAGATAATATCAGCCTTGTTATCACTAATCATGGATAAACCATATTCCTTAGCAATCGCTGTATCTACATAGTCATTTGTATAGCGTGTATCAACCTTGATTTCTGGATCAACGTTCTGAGCACCTGTAATGTAGCCATATAAGAAGTCATTGATAACTGGGCTATCGACACCACCTACGAAACCGATTACCTTTTCAGGGTTAATACGTTCAACAGATGTATCTGTTGTCATGCTTGCAGCTAACGTACCAATGATATAACCTAACTCATTCTGCTTGTATGTTAAATTGAGGACATTCTTATTTTCGCCAGCATAAGTATTGTCATCAAAGATTGCATACTTCTGATCTGGATACTTTGTAGCAACTTCCTTTAAGAAGTCAGGCATCTGATAAGTTCCGCAGATAATTAAGTCATATTCTCCCAAATCAGATACTTCGTACAATGTCTGTAGCCATCTTGGCTTATCAGCGTCTGTACCACCCATTTCAATTGTCTTTAATGTGATACGACCATCTTCTTCAAGTGTCTTTAATCCAGCTGCTGCTGAGTCAAAGAATGACTTGTCACCTAAGTTACCATTAACTAGGTATGCTACATTGTACTTCTTTCCATGTGTTTCTGTTGTGTTTGAACCCTGCTTTTCAGATCCCTTAGGGCCACAACCAACGAGCGGTGTTAACAACAATGCAACCATTGCTGCCTTTAATAGATTTTTCATTTAATTTCCTCCCAAAATCTTTTCAAATCGCCAGTCATCTCTTAGAATGAAATGGTGAAAGCGATTTCATGTAAATTTATTTTATTATCGGGCTATAAATAAGTCAACAAGTACATATCACCAGAAAGGACAAAAATTATGTTGAATCATATACCTAAAATTAATCTTCACTTACATCTAGACGGGTCATTCCGCATGGATACAATATGGAAACTTGCACATGAACAAAATGTACAAATGCCCGCAGATACCATCGAAGGCTATGAAGCATTTATTCGTAAGTGTGCAAATGCCAAAGATGTAAATGAATATCTTAAGATGTTTGATACTCCTTTAAAATGCATGCAAGATAAAGCTTCTATCACTCGTATCACTGAAGAGTTGATTGAAGATTTAGCCAACCAAGGCTACATTTATGCAGAGATTCGCTTCGCACCACAGCTTCACACACAAAAAGGTCTAACACAAGCTGAGGCAACAGAGGCTGTATTAGAAGGCAGAAACAACGCTCTTAAAAAATATCCTAATCTGCGTATCGGAATCCTTACATGCATGATGTGTATTGGTGTTGATACATTAAACCAAAAAGAAAACATGGAAACGGTAGAAGTATGCAAGCAATACCTTGGTAAAGGTGTTGTTGGAATTGACCTTGCAGGTGCAGAAGGATTTGTACCTCTCTCTAACTTTGGCCCATTATTTGCAAAGGCGAAAGAATACGGTCTTCCTATGACTTGTCATGCAGGTGATAGCCAAGGACCAGATACAGTTAGAGACGCTATGGACTTTGGTGTAACACGTATTGGTCATGGACACCATGTATACTTCGACCAAGAACTTGTAGAGCGTGCAAAAGAAAACAAAATACTCTTTGAAATCTGCCCTACATCTAATGTACAGTGCCAAACCGTACCATCGTACGCAAAGCATCCTATGAAACCACTCTATGACCAAGGTGTACTTGTTTCTGTCAACACAGATAATGATACATTTGCTGGTGTGCACATCACAGATGAATACGCACACTGCATCGATGATATGGGCTTTACTGTCGATGATATCTTCCAAATGAATATCAATGCCGTAAATGCCGCATTTGTTACAGAGGAAGAAAGAAAAGAATTACTGCATATTTTAGAAACAGCCAGAAAGGAATATGCACCATGCTAGAAGCACATATCCAATTAGACAAAAGTGTAAACGCAAAGTATGCAATCATGCCTGGAGATCCAGCCCGCATTGATCGCATTATCCCCTTCCTTGAGGATGTAAAAGAACTTGCATATAACCGAGAATTTAGAAGTGTCTCCGGTTACTACAAAGGTGTAAAGGTTATTGCCATCTCTACTGGTATCGGTGGCTCTTCTGCTTCCATTGCCATTGAAGAGTTAAAACACATTGGCGTAGACACAATGATACGTATCGGCTCATGTGGTGCCCTTCAAACAAATATCCAACTTGGAGATTTAATCTTCGCAATTGGCGCAGTACGTGATGAAGGCACATCCAAGGCATATGCTGATATTCGCTATCCAGCAGTTGCGGATACAGAATTATTACTCAAATGTATCGAAACCGCAAAAGAAAATCATTGGGACTATCACACTGGTATCGTTCATAGCCATGAAAGCTTCTATATCGATACAAACGCTGAAGAAGAAAAGAAATGGTCATCCATGGGTGTCCTTGGTGCAGATATGGAAACAGCCGCCCTATTTACAGTAGGTCGTTTACGCAATATCCGCACAATGTCCATCCTCAATAACGTAGTCCTCTATGGTCAAGATACTGCAGATGCGATTGGTGATTATACAGATCAAGCAACCCAAACGATGGAAGGCGAACGTAGAGAAATCCTAACAGCACTGGAAGCTATCTATAAGTTAGAAAAAAATGTCTGAATTTCAATTTCAGACATTTTTCATACTCTCTACTACTTGCTCTAATGTAGGAATACTCTTAGCCGCACCTTCTTTAGTAACAGTGATACTACTTGCCTTTGCAGCAATACGCAATGCATTATTTACTTTTTCTCCACGCAAGATACTTGCTAGATAGAAACCTGTGAAAGTATCACCAGCAGCCGTTGTATCAACAGCCTCTACACGATAAGCCTCTTGATGAATCACAGTCTCACCAAAAATATAATAAGAACCAAGATTACCAACTGTTAAAATAATTTCCTTGTTTGGATAAGCCTTCTGTAATCCTGCAATAACATCTTCTACCCGATTTGAAGAAACATTCGCAAGTCCCTTACCTTCTACTTCATTCACCACAAAGATATCAATTAAATCTAGAGGATAACCAAATACTTTCTCGTCCATAGGTGCAGTATTGAAGGCAATACGCAAACCCTTCTCATGTGCCTTTGTGATTAAATATGTTAAAGATGATATTTCATTTTGAATCAGTAATAAATCCCCCTTTTCAAAATGTGTTAATACTTCATCAATCTGTGCCTCATCAATCAACTGATTCGCACCACCGTAGAGGATGATACAATTTTCGCTATGACTCACCTGAATAATCGCATGTCCAGTAGCAGTTTCCTCATCCTTCTTTAGATAATCTACCTTTACACCATACTCTTGTAAGTAATCGATAAATGGTTGTCCATCAAAACCAACACGTCCAGCATGATATACATCTAAACCTGATTTTGCCAATGCGATGGATTGATTTAGACCCTTTCCTCCAAAACCTCTACTATAGGACAAAGAAGATGTTGTCTCCTTTGGCATCACAAAATGATCCATCTGATACACATGATCAAAATTCAATGATCCAAAACTTAAAACTTTCATATGTAACCTCACTTTTCGTAAATCTTATAAATTTAATATGACATACTTCTATGATTTATCCAAATAAAATCTCTAGCAATTCCTTCACTCTGTATAAATTTTTCTAGAAAAAAGATTATATTTCTGTTCATTTTCTGCTGAATCGTATAGATTATTAGTATGAATATGCAGAACAAGCACTATAAAGCAGTCATGGATGAAGTAGAACGCTTAGAAAAAACTGGTAGATATAGTTTGGTTAAGAACTTTATTCAGCATGGAAAGACAACTGTATATGCACATTGTATTGATGTCGCACTTACAGCTTGTGAGTTAGCAGAAACTCACAATTTTGATGTCGACTATACCGCAATGATTACGGGTGCTTTATTACATGACTATTTCTTGTATGATTGGCATATTCCACAGAAACACTTTGGATTACATGGATTCACACATCCTTATACTGCTGCTAATAATGCCAAAAATGATTATGGTATTGGCCCTATTGAGGAAGATATTATTGTGCATCATATGTTCCCATTAACGATGTATCCACCACAGTCTAAAGAAGCTTGGGTAGTATGTTGGGCTGATAAGTTATGCGCAGCACGCGAAACAGTCACAAATCGTCTTGTATTCTTGATGAAAGCCTTTCAGCGCTAGGCTTTAGAAAAATCATCAAAAAAGTAAAAAACATCTTGCAATGAAAAAATGGCCGTGGTAATATAGTAAAGCGCTGAACGGTTAGTCAGTATGCACTTGGCAATAGTTGAGGAAATACTCAAGAGGCCGAAGAGGTGCCCCTGCTAAGGGCATAGGTCGGGAAACCGGCGCGAGGGTTCAAATCCCTCTTTCCTCGCCATACATTGGTCCCGTGGAGTAGTGGTTTATCTCGTCTCCCTGTCACGGAGAAGATCGCGAGTTCGAATCTCGTCGGGACCGCCATTACGCGAGTGTAGTTCAATGGTAGAACGCCACCTTGCCAAGGTGGACACGGCGGTTCAATTCCGCTCACTCGCTCCATTAAAACAGTCCTAGAAATAGGATTTTTTTATTTCTATTTTGTGTTCAAGTTATGAAATTTATACTTTTGTTACAAAAATAATTGTTTCATAACTCTTTTTAATACATAATCAATATCGTGGGGAGATTAAATTATGTTCACAAAACTTACGAAGTCTGAAAAAGACTGGATCTTATATGATGTCGGTAACTCTGCCTTCATACTATTAGTATCAACAGTTATGCCGCTATACTTTAATAGCTTAGCGGAGAAAGATGGATTATCATCCGTTAGCTATCTAGCATATTGGGGATATGCCGCATCAGCCGCAACACTATGTGTCGCCTTCTTAGGCCCAGTGATTGGTACAATTACTGATTTCAAAGGTTTTAAGAAACCTATCTTCTTCGCATCTGTACTAGTCGGATCACTTCTATGCTTTATGATGGGATTTATCTCACATTGGTTAATGTTCCTAATATTCTTCATTCTCGCAAAAGCCGTATATTCTTCCAGTATCATCTTCTATGATTCGATGTTAGGAGATATTACCACTGAAGAACGTCTCGATAGCGTGTCCTCTCTAGGATATGCTTGGGGATATATTGGTTCTTGTATTCCATTTGTGATTTCGCTTGGTGTGATTTTAAATGCGAAAAAGATTGGCATCTCTGGTGGCCTAGCAATGACGATTGCATTTACGATTACAGCGATTTGGTGGTTTGTATTCTCATTACCTTTATTAAAGACATATAAACAAACTCATTATATTGAGAATACGAAGAACGCTATTGCCGAAAGTTTTAAACGCTTAGGAAACACACTCAAGAATGCGACAAAGCATAAGAAAATATTCTTGTTCTTAATTTCATTCTTCTTCTATATTGATGGCGTTTATACAATCATCGATCTAGCAACTGCATATGGAACAGCACTTGGTCTAGATAGTACAAGTTTATTACTTGCATTATTACTAACACAGGTTGTTGCCTTCCCTGCTGCTCTTACATTTGGACGTCTTGCACAGAAGTTTGATACAACACGTCTCATTCTAATCTGTATCTTTGCATATCTCGGCATCGCAATCTTTGCAATCTTCTTGGATACACAAGTTGAATTCTGGATACTTGCGGTATGTGTAGGCTTATTCCAAGGTGGTATTCAAGCTTTATCACGTTCTTACTTTACAAAGATTATTCCAGCAGAACAGTCTGGTGAATACTTTGGTTTAATGGATATCTGTGGTAAGGGTGCAGCCTTCCTAGGTACAGCATCTGTATCACTTGTATCACAAGTAACAGGTTCTATCAGTGCTGGTGTAGGAAGTATCGCAATCTTCTTCTTATTAGGTATCTTCTTCTTTATCAAAACAATTAAAACGAAATAAAAGTCCACTGATGTGGACTTTTTTTAGTGACTAAATGCGTCAGGTAAATCATTTTCCAATAGGATTGTATCGGAAGGTAATGCATGTCGATAGATATGATCAAAGGCCTCTTTAACTGTCTTAACAACAATGACACGTTGCATATCAAAGTTAGCTTCTTGTAAACCTTCATAGATAGGCTTTGTTTGGATTTCACCAACAAGGATTACTTCATCAGCCTTACCCTTCATCTTACGACCGAATTCTTTATTCGCTTCATCTTGGATAGAACCAAGATCAATCATTCCCGGTGTTACAACGTAACGTGTATTTGGCATCATCGCAAGTACTTCTAGTGCCATTGCGGAACCGACTGGATTTGAGTTAAACGCATCATCAATAAAGCGATAACCATTAATTGTCTTAAGTTCTAAGCGATGTTCAACCTGCTTCATATTCTTCGCTGCACGTTGGATTGTTGGCCATGGCACATTGAGGTATCTTGCGACACAGATAGCGGATAGAATATTTAGGATATTTAACTCACCTAGAAGCTTTGTTTCGATGCGTACATGTTCATCACGATGAATAACCGTGAAAGAAGAACCCATACGCGTGTAAGTAATATCATCTGCGTAATAATCAACATCTCTACTCTTTACACCATAACTCACTGTCCTAACAGGATTCTTTAAACGATAGTTACGGATAAAATCGTTATCATAGTTGAGAACTCCAAGTCCATCCTTTGGTAATAGTTCCATCATCTGCATCTTCTCTTTAATGATGTTTTCTTGTGAGCCAAAGGTTGTTAAGTGTTGAGGACCAATCGATGTTACAACACCAATAGATGGTTGTACAAACTTCATTAGAGAAGTAATTTCACCAACATGATCAGCACCCATCTCACATACAAATACTTGATGAATCGGTTTTAACAAAGTGCGAATCGTAATTGTAATACCCATTGGTGTATTGTATGAAGCAGGTGTCATTAATGTATTAAATTGCTCACCAATCATTGCCTGCATGACATTCTTAGTAGATGTCTTACCGTAGCTACCAGTGATACCAATCTTAATCAGATCTTTATCCTCACGAAGAATCTTCTTTGCTTGACCAATGAACCATTGTTTTACAAGTGCTTCAATTGGAGATGTAATCCATCCGACCAGGAAGATTAAAATCCAAGGTAGAATAATTACAAGTGTTGATATGCATGCATACTGAGGTAATAATTTAAAGTTGAGGAATACAAGACCAATCTCCAGTAAAACCATCACAGCAATTTGACGCTTTACACGACCTGTATATACAAGTGGTTTAATATATTTCTTGTTTTTCTCTCTCGTAAAGTTAATACCTGTAAATACAAGTAGTAGACCAACCCATACCCATGCAAAGATTGTAAATCCAGCAAAGTATGTTAATAATCCCGCAACGACGATATAACAAAGTGTTGTAACCAACATTCCCTGTATCATCTTTTTATTCCCAGCAAGCCACTTACTGTATCTACCTAATTCATAGCGGTTCTGCTGGAACATATGTAATGCATGTTTTGTTGGTATCAACATTGCAACTAGTGTTACAACCGCAAGTATCCATCTTTCCATACTAAGCCGTCTCCTTTAAGAATATATCCAGAACGCGATTAAAACGGTCTGCTTGGTGCCAATATGCCCAGTGGTCATCACCCGCGAATATCGCAAGACCTGCATCAGGCATCATCTTCTCCATTTGCTGTCCCATCCATAGTGGTGCAGCTGTATCTAAATCACCCCATACAAGTAATACAGGACACTTTACCAAAGGCAATAACTCTGTCACATCATCATTCACTACCTTTACAAAAGTAGGTCTCATAATACCCTGTGCATTACGATAATCCTCTGATCCAGCATTCTTTTGGAGTTCTTCTAATTTTTTAGTTTGACCTGTTACTTTTAAAAGCCACTTGCCAGCTTTAAACAACTTGACACGAATCTTACTTTCCAGGGATTGCTTTGGACGTATACCCGCAGCACCTGTTAAGCACATCTTCTTAACATTCTCTGGATTCTTTGCACCGTAGCGAATCGCCACACGACAACCGAAGGAATGTCCAACAAGAATCGGATTTTGAATTTGATTCACTGCAATAAAGTCTTCTAGAAATGCCTCATAATCAGGAACACCCCAAGCAACTGGTGGATTATCACTCTCACCAAAGCCAGGAAAATCTATCGCAAAAACACGATAGCGATCTTTATAGTGATCAAAAATTGCCTGCATCATTTCCTTATTCTGACCCCATCCGTGCAGAAGAATCATATCTGGTCCTTCGCCTTCTGTGATATATGCTGTTTTTACACCGTAAATCTGTTCTACTTTTTTCATATGTCTTTATATTTTAATCGATATTGATGAAATTTTCACCCATTAATACACGTTTATGCTGGAGTATTTTCATTTGTTTTCTTTGGTTTTTGTGTCTTGGCATCATGCCAGATTCTAAAACATACACCTTCAGTGAGATTTTCTGCTGCTACACGATATCCATAGGTTGTTACCACACGGTGAACAATGGATAAACCTAAACCAAATTGGCCATCTGTTCCCTTTTCATAGCGATGAAATAATGTGCTCAAGCGGTCTTTTGAAATATTCTTGCCATCATTGATTACGCATAACTCATCATCTTGTAATGTCACCTTGATATAACTCTTAGAATAACGCAATGCATTATCAATCAAGTTCTCTACAACAATACGCCATGGTTCTTCTTCACCATGGAAGTAAACCTCTTCATCTAGTTCACAGATAAAGCTAATCTCTGGACGAACAACCTTGAGAGATAACAATGCTTTATCAATAATTTTATTCATGTTGAGATGGTTACCTTCCTCAACCGTATCTTTTAGATAGTCCATCTTATTGAGGATGATTAGACTCTTAACCTTCTTTTCTAAGCGATTAGCATGTTCAATGATGACATCGACAGACTTCTCCAATGTTTCATATGGATAGATACCATCTTTAATCGATTCTCCATATGACTTGATTGTCGCAATTGGTGTCTTTAAGTCATGCGAAATATTTTGAATCATTTCCTCTTTCTCACGATTTTGTTTCTTTAGTTGGGAATTCATATCACGAAGTGCATCCGCAACTTCGCCAATCTCATCATTACGTTTTACTACGAGTTCTGCATCTTCTTCATTCTTAATTTTCGCAATATAATACTTAATCTGCGATAACGGCAAGATTAAAGTCGTTACCCATATTAACAACATCACCATAAAGCCAATTACAAAACTAACGTTCAACAGCACAACGCCATTGATTAAACTATCCCGCAAGCGCTGCTGGGCAGCGTTTGACATCACTGTAATCAATTCACGACCATCATTTAATAATGTCTTAGAATATAAAACAGTATTATCTACAGGGGTATTTGTTCCATCTAATTGATCTTCTGGCGTATAAAAAGAATCCAGTGTACCAGAATATGGAACATTCGCATTTGTCTTCAGTCTTTCCTTTAAAGTCTGATCCATCTTACTTCCATAAATAACAGTGAAAGTATTCTTCTCATGATCAAACAAGTATGCACTAATCGCGCCATCCGTTTGTACGAAGTCCAAAGACTGTCCTGGATTTTGATCTGCGTATAAAATTAAGCTTTCTTGCGCACTATGCAAGCGATTATACATTTCCGCTTCGGTAAATCGTTCAATCGATGGCGAAAGAAAGATAATCACGAACATCGCAAAAATCATGATGAAAAGGAAGATCATACTGAGCAACTGTTGCGACAAACTTAACTCACGCAACCACATTCGTATGCGCTTCATTATCCGAGCCTATAACCGAATCCATAAATCGTATGAATACTTAAATTCGGCATTTTCTTTCTAAGTCTACGTAACGTATCATCTACGACACGGTCGCTACCAAAGTAATTCTCTTCCCAAACTTGAGATAGAATCTGTTCACGAGGGAAAGCAGTACCACGATTATTCACAAACATCATCAAGAGTTCAAACTCTTTGGTTGTTAAATCAATCTGCTTATCATCTTCGATGACAATTCTCTGTGCTTCATCAATCTCATAGCCATCGACCTTGATATGTTCTGCTTCATCTTTGTAAATACGACGAATCAGGTTGTTGACACGTAATACAAGTTCCTTTGGAGAGAATGGCTTTGTGATATAGTCATCACTACCCTTTTCAAGTCCAATGATACGGTCAAATTCCTTATCACGTGCCGACATAAAGATAACAGGAACTTCTGAACGATAGGAGCGGATCGCTTCAATGAGATCAAATCCACTCTTATCGCCTAACATAATGTCCAGAATCCATAGATGTATATCTTCATCAGATGTATGAGAGTATGCCTCATCAAAATCCAAATAAGAACGTACTTCGTATTCTTCTTTTTCTAGATATCTTTTTACTAATTCATTTAAATCTTTTTCGTCTTCAACGATTGCGATTACTTTTTTCATATTATCACCGCCTTTATTTTATCACAGGTTGGTTTGTTAATGAATCTTTGCCACTATTGTACTCTATGAACGCAAAAAAAGGGATTACCCCTTTTCATATTATTTATATCCGTGCTTTCTCATCTTCTGATCGAAGATATCATTGATAATTTTGCTGAGTTGTTCCTTTAGTTCGCCCTCTAATACATCACACTGTTCTGCTTGGGCATATAGTTCTGGGTGTTCCTTCGCAATTTTAGCCACTGTATCCTTTGTGGCGTGTCCTCTTACAAAAAATGGAATCTTATGCATTACCTCATCAGGTACTAATGCAATAATCATTTTTGCTGTCTTATCCATCTTGATTACACTCCTATCTGTTTCAAATGAAACTGTGGTTTATTATACTCCAATTTCACTATGATGCACGTTTACTGCTTCAAAAAAAGCGGAGATATTCCGCTTAGTTAAACCCATATAGTTTTTGCGCAAGCTTATAAATTGCAAGCAATGCACTCTGACCAAACTTACCTGGAAGGTTTACCGCTCTACCAACGAAGGAATAACGCACCTTCTGATAAATCTCTGCATCTTTTTCCTGCATATACTTCCATAAATCTTCTTTCATCGCAAGATGTTCTGGTGTACCAGATAATGTCGCAAGAACTGAAGTAATTGCGGAGATAATCTCTAAGTAAGAATACATATACTCCGTGCAGTTAGGAATAGACTTATCATACGCACTGAGCGTATCAATCATAATCTTGTTTACACGTAACTGTTGGTCTAGTCTCTTAATCATTACCTTTTCATTTACAGATTGATCATCACGACCAATGAAGTAATGATAAAGATTAATATCTAAGTAATAGAGCTTCTTTACAAATGGTAGAGGTTTAAATACATAGATATTATCTACATAGAATGTATGCTTAGGTAATACCAACTGACTTTCACGCAACACTTCTGTACGATATACGCACGCATGCATGGTCATATACTTACCTGGAGGCATCTTCTTTACATCCTGCCAAGTAAATGTACGGTTAAGCGGTAAATAACCCTTATAGTTAATTACCTTCTTATGCTTAACACCTACCTTGTCATAGATATAGTTACATAATACTAAGTCAGGAACATTTACAGCATCTTCACCACTATTACTAAACATTTCTAGTTTTTCAAGTAATGTTGCAAGTGCTTCTTCACCAACCCAGTCATCACTATCTACAACTTTGAAGAATACACCAGTCGCATTCTTAATACCTGTATTTACAGCTTCCCCATGTCCACCATTCTCTTGGTGTACAGCTTTAACAATCGTCGGATATTTTTCAGCTAGGCGATCAGCGATAGCTGCAGTATCATCCTTAGAACCATCATTTACGATAATAATTTCAACTTTTTCACCACCAGTTAATAATGTCTCTACACAGTGTTCCATATAGTCCTGTGAGTTATAACATGGTACGGCAATACTCAATATCTTCATAATTACCACCTATCTATCGTTACTATTGTAATATGAAAAAAATAATTCGGCTACTACCGTATGTCACATGATCATTAAAAAAAACGACATCAATCATCGATGCCGTTTTATAACGTTGTATAAAATTTATACGCTGGATATTGCATATTATAGAGCTGTTATGAATGTTAAGAATCCTAACACAACTCCAAATGCATTTGGGATAATTAATATATAGTCTTTCTTTGGTTCCTTAGTCCAACCATAAATAACCCAAATCAAGCAGGAAACAGCAGCTGTAAGTGGTTGATGTGGTTGTCCCTTTATACCATTTAAGTTTGCGATAATCTGTGGGATATAAGTGATGAAAACGAAGATTCCAACAAATGCACCAATTGATCCTACGATCGTATTTATTTTCTTTTTCATATCATTTAACTCCTTTCGACAATGTACCCTATTCTAAACGAAAATTCCAGATCATGTCAAATGATATACGGTCATTTCACATAGTTTTCATAAATTAAATACAAAAAATAACGGCATCAATCACTGATGTCGCTATCTAAAGTTGTTGTAAATCGGTAATCAGGATAACATTCCTGTATATCCTGAACAATGCGTTTATATAGTGCTTCACGATCATCACAATTAAAGTCAATACCGATATCAAAACGTATCTCATTTCCCTGTACAAAGAAACCATGCATATGTATAACATGTCATACACTAGCAAGAGCCCAAAATCATTCTAATTTACATCATTAGCATCATTGGAAAACTGTTAATTCTTCGTGCTGTAATAACCAAGTTTTTCTATCTAGCCCTCCAGCATATCCATGTAGACTACCATCTTTTCCAATCACTCGATGACAAGGGATGATAATAGAGATTGGATTATGCCCAATGGCTGTACCAATTGCTTGGTTTGACATGGAAGCTTTTCCTAATATCGTGCAAACCTGTTCTTTGATATCACTATAGGTTCTTGTTTGACCATAAGGAATCGCTAATAAACATTCCCATACAGCTTGCTGAAATTTAGTACCCTTAGGAGAAAGCTTTAGATTCATCTTAGGATGCTTTCCTTGGAAGTATTCATCTAACCACTGCATTATTTTTGTTGCAGTTTGCGAAATAACTTGCGTAAATTCCCCTTGTACATTTGCTCTATCATATTTTTGTCCATCAAACCATAAGCCGATTAGCGTATCATTTTCGATTGCAATCGTGATATCCCCTAATACAGATGTATATTTAACAAATTCAACCATAGTTCACTTCCCTTCGTTGCGATTATATATCAAGACTGCATCATTAGACCAGAGCCTCATATTCAAGTATAATAGTAACGCTAGGAGATGATACTTATGTCACTTTCTGAATACACATTAGCTCGTAAAAAAGGAAAAGCCGACGAGGAAACATTAGCGGTTTTAAACAACAGTATTTTCAACGATCTGCCAAAAGTATATGTAGGAATCCTAGAAATTCCTTTAGATCTTGTGGTGGGTACAATTACTTCCTCAAGAGCCACATCCTTCACAGAGAATTGGATGCCAACTTTAGATGACGATACCGAATTTGCGGCTAAGTGGTCAAGACTCTATGATGCGCAAATCGAAGAAGGTATTCGCGAACCAATTCAAGTATATGAATACATGCATGCATTCTACGTCAAAGAAGGTAATAAACGTGTATCTGTATTAAAATACTTGCAAGCTCCTTCTATCATGGCAGAAATCACTCGTATTATACCTGCACCTAATGATTCACAAGAAATGCAGGTATACGAAGAATTCTTAAGATTCCAAAAAGTCACAAATTTATATACACCATGCTTTACAATTCCTGGAAGTTATCAACTTCTAGCGGATATGCTAGGACAAAACCTTGAAACACCATGGCCACAGGACTTAGTTCATACTTTCCAAGGTGCTTTCTATCGTTTCGAACTAGTCACAAAGGATATTACACAAAATCAACCATCCTTTAATATCTCAGATGCCTTCTTAATTTATCTATCGATATTTACATTTGATAGCTTGCTAGATAAAAACAGAATTATTCTACGGAATCGTATTGAGCGTATTTTAAAAGAATTCAATCGTAGCGAAAGTAATGTGAGTCTCGAATATAAAGCAAAGGAAAAATCACAATCAATCCTTTCTCTACTCAACTTCCGTAAACAATATTATTCTGAACGCGACCCACTCACGATTGCTTTCTTATATCCATCTAACGATTTGAATAATTTACAAACAGCCGTAATGGAATGTGGCAGAACCTATCTAAATAACCGTTATGAAGGTGTCCTCAATACCACTGCTTATACAGGTTGTTCCGACACAAAAACAACTGAACAAATCATCCATCAAGCATGTCAAAACCATGAGTGGATTATTACCACAAGTCCACTCTTATTAAAAGATACATTAAAAGCAGCGACAGACTATCCTGATCATAAGTTTATGAATCACTGTACACCTCTTGTATCACATATTATCAACACCTACGCATTACGCAGTTATGAGTTATTCTTCTTAATGGGTATCTTAGCAGGTATGATACATGACCAACGTCTGATTGGTTATTTACCATATGATAATGAAGTATCTGTCATTGAACTTAATGCCTTCGCACTTGGTGTATCCTGGACTTCTCCAGACGCAAAAGTACATATCTTAAAAGAACCATGCCAAAATGCAATCATCATGGATAATCGTTCTACAACACATAAGCCTGGTTTATATCGATTCGAAGAATCGCAGGAAGAATGTCTAGCAGCACCTATTTATAACTGGTCGCTCTTCTATGATTTACTTGTTCAGGATATTTTGACACACAAGGAAATTAGTGAACAGAGCTATTGGTTAGGTTTATCTTCAGGTGCAGAAGAACTCTATCTACCATCTTCCACATCAGCTGCAATTTTACGTACTATGAATCACTTTATCACTGCAATCAAAGAAGGTACTATTGTTCCATTTTCCGGTCCAATCGAAACCCGTACCGGCAAGCAGATTGTAGAAGCAGATAGTAGCTTACAACCATTAGATATTATTCGTATCAACTGGTTAAACAATAATATTGTAGGAGAACTTTCTTCTAACAATATCCCACGAGATGAATTAACGGAGATTAAAACAACAGATGAAAATTCTAGTCATAAGTGATCAAGTAGATCCATATCTATATGATTACTACACACCAAATAAATTAAAAGATATCGATCTGATTATCTCCTGTGGAGATTTACCAGCAAGATACCTTGAGTTTCTTGTGACAGTCGCAAATAAACCACTCTTCTACGTTCATGGCAATCACGATACAGCGTACCTACGCCATGCGCCTGAAGGATGTGTCGATATCGATGGCCGAGTTTATGAATACAAGGGATTGCGCATTGCCGGTTTAGGTGGATGTATGAAGTATAATGAATCACCATTCATGTATACCGAGGCCGAGATGCAAAAACGCATCAACAAACTCAAACCAAGCCTTTGGATTTCCAAAGGCGTAGATATCCTAGTCACACACGCACCTGCAGAAGGATATGGTGATATGGATGATTTACCACATAGAGGTTATGCATGTTTCAATGAACTACTAGATAAATATAAACCTGCATACATGGTACATGGACATGTACACCAAGAGTATGGACAATTCCAAAGAGAGCTTATCCACGCAAGTGGTACGAAGATTGTGAATGGTTATCAAAAGGCAATCATTGAAGTAGAACCACCTGCACATACAGAGAAGTCATTCCTCTATCCATACTTTGTCACAAAATTCTAATGATTAAAAAATGGTATCCAACACCGGATACCATTTCATTTTATATACATTACTGAACAATTACTCCATCACGAAGAACATCGTATTTACCAATCACTTCTTCTATCTTCTCTTCAGTATCACCAAGTACATAACTGCCATCTTCCATTAGATAGAACGTATGTCCTTGGCTATCAGGATAAGTAATATCCTCTAGTAATCTAAAACCATCTACCACTTCATTTTTCCAAGAAGAATAGTGTGGAAGAATCATCTTCTCTGTTAACCCTAATCCAGGTACAAAACGCTGATACGTTGAATCAATCACTTCACCTTCCAGCTCTGGTTGTGCATAGACAAGCGTTGCACTATTCATACTACCAGCAGAACTACCGATCCAGATTCCACGAAACTCTTGAAGATGTTTCTTCAAGTCAATCTCTTGGAAGAAAGAATTTTGTGTCGGAACATGACCACCCATTGCGATAATCATATCCGCTTTATCGACCAATTCTTTTGTGCAGCATGCACTATTACGATCTAGAATATCAAAACCCGATAAACTTAAACCATGTTTCTCCATCACATCTACAATCTCTTGTGCATAGTGTCTAGTTTTGTCGATATCATCAGGTGAAGACGCAACGAGTAATGCATGACATGGAAATGATAGATGTTTCAGTAGATCTTCAATCCAACGATATTCATTATGAAGTTCCATCTTTGTATAATCTACTAAACTGCTTAACAAATAATATCTCATACTAATTTAAAAATGACTCATCTTCATCTTCGTCCCAATAAGAATCGAAACAATCTCTCTTTAATATCTCTTCAACTTCTTCTAACATCTTTTCATAGTAATGACAACCTTGACTAATTTGGAATTCATAGCCTTCTTGTGCACTTCTTAATAGAGTATACGCAACTTCAAAGTCGCCTTCCTCTTCACCAATTGCTAAGAATTTCTTACCCATCGCAAATAATACACTTGGATACTCTAATTTAGCAGTATCTGGCAATTCGTTTAAAGATTGAAATGCCGTCATGAGATAGTATTCCGCAATCTCATCATTTTTCTTTACACCCTTACCATGTTCATACATCGTGCTTAACTTATATAAAGCATCTGTATTCTTAAAACGTGCAGCCATCTTAAAATACGCATACGCAAGTTTAAGATCCCTCTTACAACCTCTACCATAGTAATAACAGTAGCCAAGATTTGCGAGTGATTGAACATTACCCATCGCTGCTGCTATACGATAATATTCAATAGCAGTTTCATACTCCTCATCACGATAGAGTTCAGCACCCCTTGAATTAAAATAGTCACTATTAAAATCTTCTAGTGCCACTTTATTCTCATTTTCAAATTCAATTTTCATATTCTAATCTCCTCGTCCAATAATCAACGAACTTTCTTTACTCAATTATATACCTAGGCATAAAAATAAAGAAGGCATCTCATCCATGCAGACCAAGATGTCTTCTACTTGTACATGCAAATATTTACTGAGCGCAAAACAGTTTTCTAATGTTGGTAAACATTCTCCACGTTCCCACTTGTAAACTGCCTGTACGTCTGAAAAACCAAGGTAATCTGCTAGCTCACTGGTCTTCACTTTACGTTCTTTTCGCAAACGACGAATGTTATCACCAGTAGCACTTAAACTAACGATAGGATAATTCATAACTCCATCACCTCCAATATATTCCATAAAGATGGTATATCAATATACCATCCTTTGATATGCATGTAAATACCAATGTGATGTTAAAAGTGAAAACACTGTAATGGGCTTTTATTCACCCTACATCATCATTGCAAAAATATTGTTATCCTACAGAGAGAAAAGAGGCTGTGCAAGGTTAGCAATTCCCTGCATCTCTTCCCTAGACTTTCATCACGAAGCTCTGGTGGGATTGGTTACCCACACTTTTCACCCAACTCTTCAGCAGTTTTCCTGACGATCTTCTTGCCATTATAGAACTGTCTCTAGGCTACTAAGAGAATCTTCTTCCATATCTTATACACGAATTTCTTCGCTTCACGACAGAGTGGATTATTGGCTATTCTTAGGTTTATATATAACGCCAATATATACCTAACTAAGATTTAGGTACTTTATTCAAGTAACCCTCTATTCTTCCACCGATATGTATTCTGGACTATATTGCACAATGATGTGTGCCATCTGTTACTTTCAGGAATTGCACCCTTCATCTAGTATTACTACTTCGATGCAGCCAGCTGTAAGAAAGTATCCTTTCTCTTAGCCCCGAGCTTTATTCCAGATACCCCAGCAGGTTGAGCAAACCATCTTCACTGGGATATTACAGTATCTTCACTTTTGACACCATCTTTCTTGGTACAGTTATTATTCTACCTAGCGCAACCATCATCTACAATGAACCTGTAGTTTAATTTTTATTACAAGCAAGGTACTTGCAAGTTTGAGTTAGTTAGCGTAAGCTAATCATAGATAGGAGATGTAGATTATGAGAAAAACAATATATAAACGCATCTTATTCTTAGAAAAGCTATTTAACAAAATAGAAAACAAAAGTAATTAAAAAGATTCTTTCAAAGAATTAAATATATACATAAGAACAAGATGAACAAAGGAAGATATCTAGACTAGTTTTAGTCAGGTATCTTCCTTTTTATAAGAATAATAATATTAAAATTTTCACCATTCACTATTTTTCATATTTGATGCATTTTTTAAATCAGATAGTACTATCGTCCTAAAGTCATCAAGTGTAATTTCATTTAAGTTTGGACTAAGACGGTTAGCTCGCATCTTAATAACCTTTTCAAAATAATTTCTAACATCACGCCCATTTGCATAATCTTCTGATCGATTATCATATAAATCTTGGAAATGATGCATTAGATATTCATCACAACTTTCACCCAAAATCAGATTTTGATTCTTACAGTAAAGCAAGAAGATATCCTTTAGTTCAGTTGGTGTATAATCTTCAAAGTTAATATACTGATTAAATCTAGATTTCAATCCAGGATTAGATGCAATAAATTCCTTCATTAATTCCGGATAACCAGCAACAATAACTATAAAATCATCACGGTGATCTTCCATTGCTTTTAGGATTGTATCAACTGCTTCTTGTCCAAAATCATTCTCACCTTTTCCATGAGTCAATGCATATGCTTCATCAATGAATAAAATTCCACCCATTGCTTTATCAATCATTTCCTGTGTCTTGATTGCAGTCTGTCCAACATATCCACCAACAAGTCCACCTCTATCAGTTTCAACAAGTTGTCCTTTAGATAATACACCAAGAGATTTATAAATTTTTGCAATTAATCTTGATACAGTAGTTTTACCTGTTCCAGGATTACCATAGAATACCAAATGTAATGATAAAGAAATATTTTTTTCACCAAATTCCTCTGCCTTTTTTTGCAGTTGAATTAAACGAATCATTTGATCAACTTCTTCTTTTACCCCATTCAATCCAATTAGTGAATGCAGTTTGTCTAAAAGTTCCTCTAATGTTTCTTCTGGTTCATCAATATTTTCTTCTTGTTGTTCAATTTCTTTTGCATGCTCTATATTTTCTTTGACTTCTATTTTCTTTTTACTCTGTATCGTCGATACATCTGCTTCAACTTTACTAAAACTATTTATTTGTAGTAAGGCATCTCTACATTTCTTTTGATCAATATCATTCTTATCAAATTTACTAAATAGGTAATATTTTCCTAGAATAGTAAAGAATGATATTATATCAGCCACTATGATTGATGGTGTGCCCGCATGCTTAAATATCACTGGTATAAAGAACTTTTGATTTACATATCTCTGCTTATCAAAATCAAATTTCTTCTGAATATAAATATTACAAAACTCTGTGAATCTCTCCTCAGTATTTTCTTTAGATATATATTTTATGAAACTATAGATGTCATTTACAAATGTGTCATAAAGACTTGCATCACAAGATTCAAGTACTTTTGTATATGCATTTTTTACATCAATATCCATGCAAAGTTATGCCTTTCTATACCGCAAGTCCCATTTGTTTCATTGTTTCTTGATATGTCTCAACAAATTCTTCCTGTTCTAATGCTTCTGGAACTTCCTTTATTGTATGTTCAATTTCATCTACTAAGCTTTGATTAATATTTGCTTTGACTTCTGTAAGTACTTCCTGATTATCCAACAGTTGAATCAATTTTTGATTATCTGAAATATCTTCAACCATGCTCTTTGCTTGATCATATAAACTAATATAATATATATCAGTTTCTTCTGTTGATAAATTTAAATCAAAGATACCATGATCTTGAATCTTTTTAATAAACTCTGGTGACGTTAATTTATCAAATACACTCATCCAGTTACTGTGAGATGAATGCCATACATCTCCATCTGCAATCGCTTCTTTATTATTAAAATAATAGAGCTCATCAAAATATCTCAGTGATACAGATAACATTGAAGCTAGTGAATATATAGAAAAAATTAAACCTTCCGGCTCAGTAGATAGATCCTTATTAAATACTTCTATCAGCATACATAGAACATTATACTCATCATCTACCAACTTTCTCATTTGCTCTTCTGTATAATATTTTGTAGTTTTTCTGCAGTCTAGCATGTTTGCATGTTCAGATAAAACTTTTTTAAATTCATAGTCTGTTTGTATTTCATGTTCTTGTTTAACAACATTCATAAGCTGATTAATTTGACCGCTTATCTTGTCCAGTTTGGCATACATGATTGCAAATCCAATACAAGTAGCACAAAGATTAAGACTTCCAAGTATCAATGATAATTGTTGCATTTTAGCCAAATTATTAATTAATTTAAAACTTTTCTTTGCTAAATTTGAATGTTTATTTAACTGTTCTATAACCTTCAGTGCAGTATTCTTTGACTCTTGCTCAGAAATATTTTTTAAAATAAGTTTTTGAAAAGCAACAAATTTTTTTTGCTTATCACGCAAAACAACTTCTATTACTCCACTACCATTATGATATTTTGATAATTCTTCAATAGTTTTTATAACAATAGCATTTTCCATTTTAATATCCTCCTTGTATTCGGCTATTTTCAATGCAGTAATACATAATCATAGTAATAATAAGAGTACTTGTATCAGAACTATATAAATCTTGAATATCAAAAAACAACTTTTTTTTGAACATGATAGCATTTGATTTCTCAGCTTTCATTGAGGCAATCATTCTCTCCAAAGGCATAAAATTTACTGCATAATCGAAATCACTAATAATAGAATTATTATTATCAATAACAGAAGTATACAAGCACATCATAATTCTAGAATAATCAACTAATTGCCTCATTGTTATACTTCTAGATCTTCTAATTTCCATTGCAAAGTTATAATATCTTCGAGACCTAGGAAGTGGTAACGGTGTCTCATTCTTTTTTGTAGCATGCTCTTTAGCAATATATTTTCCAACCATTTCATCCCAATTATTAATATAATTTTTTATTATTATTTCAAAACTCTCCGTATTTTTTAGGACTATTTTTTCAAAATAATCATATAATTTTTCTGATAAATTATTTATATTAATTTCATCTTCATCCAAGAAAGTAAAAGATATATATTCTCCGATTAACTGTCTTTCTAATTCTCGAAATGATTCAGAATTCAATTTTAGTATTGAATCTTTTATAAAATCTGTAGCATTCATCTTATTCACCTCAACATTATATTTTTTAACAATTCTATTTATATTTTCCTTTACAATAATAACAGTAAAATACAATTGATGCATTCTATTGGGACAATTTTTAAACTACTAAAAATAAAATTTTTAATAAAATAAGGGGATTACATAATTTTTGCAATTCCCTTATCGTTTTGTTCCCTATAAAAGAGATTTAATAATATTATTTTTTAAATCATTAATATTATAGATATTATCCATAACATCGAATGTTTCTTGTAAATTTCTCTTTGCGGAATGCCAGCCTTCTCCATCTGTAAACCAAATAAATGAAAAACCATTAATCCCTTCGGCTTCCAGAGCTATATTCTTGTAAGAACGAGCTGTCTCGTTCAGTTTTGAGCCGCCTCCAGAGTAGAAATTTACCTCTATTCCATAGATTTGATCGTTTGTTTTAATAACAAAATCAAATCTCTTTTCTGTTTTACCATTATTTGAAATTGTAGATAAATCAATACCCCATTTCTTTTCAATATCTGTTTTATACATTTCTTTAAAATAAGTAATGTTTTTTATGAAACCTGCTTGAATGATATATTGCTCCACTAGGTCTTCCATTGTGTGGCCCGTTCTATTCTTCCGTGCGTTAGAATCAAGCCCAACTTCAACTCCCGTTAGATAATCTACTAGATTATTTACCAAATGATTTTTTAGTAGATCAAATAATCCATTTCTATCCATGAATTCAACATATTCATCAACAGAATAGTTCATTTTTTTAAAATTAAAATTATATTCTTTTTCTGGTGTTCTAATAAGAATCTCCGATTCGCGTTTGGCTAGCAAAATAGGTATACACTTTAGTGTTTCAGGATATTTACTTACAATATTTCTAAAGTCCTGTTCGATACTATTACTTCCAATCAAACTATTAAGAATATTTAACTCTATCTTTAATTCATTTACATGCTTGTATACTTTTTCAAAATCTGAATAGTATCCCCATGTAGCAACCGAATCTGTAAAAGTTTTAAGCCATTCTTCAAAATTTCTTTTGTCCATAATTATCTTTCTTCCTTTTCAATTCTTGATTTAGCTATTGAAATATACTCTTCGCAATTATCAATTCCAATAAACTTTCTACCTAATCTTTTTGCTACTACACCAGTTGTCCCAGAACCGACAAACGGGTCTAATACAATTTGTCCTTCTTGTGTGGAAGCTTGAATAATTCTTTCTAATAAGTATTCTGGCTTTTGTGTAGGATGCTTTCCACATGTCTTTTCCTTTTGACTGGTAAGCGGACCTCTCCATACATCCTTCATCTGTTTTCCATCATTTAATTTTTTCATTAGTCCGTAATTAAACATATGCTTCGCATTTTTATCATTCTTTTTGGCCCAAATGATAGTCTCTGTGCTATGTGTAAAGCAACGGCAAGCAAGATTAGGTGGAGGATTGAGTTTCTCCCAGGTTATATTATTGATAATTTTAAAACCTTCTTGTTCCAATGCATAACCAACAGAATAGATATTATGCATTGTCCCTGAAATCCAGATAGTCCCATTATCTGTCAGAAGTTTTTTGCATAGATGAATCCATTTCCTATTGAATGCATGTTTTTGTTGAAATGAGAAACCTTCATCCCACTTACCTTTATTAACTAAAACCTGCTTTCCTCCATGAACAGAAATTCCTCCATTTGATAAGAAATAAGGTGGATCTGCAAAAATGCAATCAATAGTTTTCGGCTTAATCTTTTTTAATAGTTCAAAAGAGTCACCAAGCAGGAGTGCATTATTATCTTCTTCATAATATATATCTATATTTTTATTCAAATAATCTCGAATTCTTGGTTTCATTATTCTACCTCTTCCAAATTGAACTAATAATTTGTAATAATAACTTCTTCTCCAGTTCTTTTATTTGCATCTCTATTTATCAATCTCTTCACATTAACAACATCAATGCGGAAGTCTTTATATAAATCATTAATTAATTTTGTATTGTGATTTGTTAGCATACAATAAACACCTTTATCAGACAATTCTTTATATAGCTTTGATAATCTAACATGTTCGTCTAATGAAAAACCTTCTTTTGTATATGATTGGAATGAATCATCATTTAGTGGTACATATGGAGAGTCAAAGAAGATAAAATCACCTTTACATGCAGTTTTACAAGTTTCTTCAAAATCGCGTACAGCAGCATCCACATGCTTCATATATTTAGATATATCCCTGATATTATCTGTGTCATAGGTCTTTACTTCTTTTTTATTATTAAAAGGCACATTAAATAGACCTTTTGAATTCACTCTAAACAAACCATTGAAGCACGTTTTATTAAGATAAATAAAAAGCGCACTTGTATAAATGTCATAAATATTATTCTCTAATTTCTTATTAAATGAATCTCTCATCTCATAATAGAAAACTTTTTTATCATCTGAATTATTATGTTTAGTTTCATACTCACTAAGTATTTTCATTAGTTCATTTGGTGTTTCTTCAATTATCTTGTACGTTGTAATTAAGGTCATATTAACATCACCAATAACAGCATTCTTTGGCTGCAACTCTAGCAACAATGCACCACCACCAATAAACGGCTCATAATAATTATTAAATTCTTTAGGCAATCTACCTATTATCTCTGGTAAAAGTTGTCTCTTTCCACCTGCCCACTTTATAAATGGCTGCATATATTACACCTCACATATCGTACTTCTAGTTTTTTCTAGAATACTCTGAATTATTATACCAAATTTCATAAGTTCTCAACCAATATAAAGACCCATAAAAAATCGTAAATATATGGATATTGTCTATTAATTACATATAAGTATATAGAGGTGAAATTTATGGACTATTCATTACAAAAAACTAGTGTATGGAGTTTTCCAAATCGTGGATGTTGGGCAACTCATAAAGGGGATTATCGAGGGAATTGGTCTCCACATATCCCGCGAAATTTAATATTAAAATACACCAAAGAAAATGACTTGGTATTAGATTGTTTCGTCGGTTCCGGTACAACAATGATTGAATGCAAAGAACTAAATCGTAACGGGATTGGAATAGATATTAATCCAGCTGCAATTTCTATTACAAAGCAACGAACTTCCTATCAAATTAACAACAATTCAATTCAAGAAATTTATCTAGGAAATGCTAAAAATATGGATTTTATATCTGACAGTTCGGTCGATTTTATATGTACACATCCACCATATGCAGATATTATTCGTTATAGCGATTCTATTCCAAATGATATTTCATTACACAATTACAATGATTTTTTATTAGAAATGCGCAAGGTTGCAGAAGAATGTTATCGTGTTCTTAAGCCTAATCATTATTGTTCATTTATGATTGGTGATATTCGAAAAAATGGAAATGTTTTTCCGTTAGGCTTTAAACTCATGGAAGAATTTTGTAAGTCAAACTTTGTATTAAAAGAAATTATTATTAAGGAACAACATAATTGTAAATCAACTACTTATTGGCAAAGAATGAATGCAATGAAAAAAATGTATCTTCTAGCACACGAGTATATTTTTATTATGAAAAAATAATACTATAGGAATAAAAATATCAAATTTCTGAAATATAATATGTTTTTGAGTTCTTTCAAAATTTGCCGCATTCTAAGTTCGGCATTATTTTTATCAAGCTATATATTTTAAACTAATAACCTATAATTAGTGAACGAAAAGCATCACTTTCTCTTTAGTTATTATTACATTGAATTTCTTCTTTATTTATCCCAAATTCTTTAAGTATCTCATTCATTGAATACCATCTTCCATCCTTGGTTGGATAATTGCAATCCTCTTGCCCCCAAATCCATTTATATACTTTAAGTAATGTTTCTACTTTAATTCCAATTGTATCACTAAGTTTTAATCTATTTATAATATCGTTCGGTTCTTCACCGCAGCAAACACAATATAAACCCTTAATTAGTTCTATCGCTTCTTTTTTAGCATAAGAATACTTTTTCTTTATATCATCACTAATTTCTTTATGGCTAATTAACCACAGACTTTGCTCACGTGGATTAAAAATAAACACCATGAAATCATTTCTTGCCAACCTACCAAAATTTCTTTTTCCTCCCGGTTTATTAATTGCAATTATTTCTCCTGTTGATATTTTTTCTACCTCATATAGCAAATATGGGATATTATAAAGTTCATCTCTAAAAGCATCTTGTTCTTTATTTTCAATTTGTAATGGAACTAATTTAACACCATACTTATATTTTTTATCTACCATGTTCTATACCTTTCACCATTACTTAATTTTAAATATCTTTAAAATTGAATATCAAACAAATCTCTATTCTACTCATCAGTAATTAATGGCATAATTTTTCTAATAGTATATATAATAACTGTTGTGTTTGTTATCGAGGTAAGTATTTCGCTGTTCTTCCTTATTAAAAAATATCACATATCTATATTTCTAACCACAGTTTGATTTATAACAAAGGTCGACTTAATTGTAAAATTAGTTGTAATAATAAAAACTCCTACGCTAAAATCCAGTCTTGCTAGTGATTGAAATTAAACACAGGAGGTGCCAAATGGCTGAAATAATTTTATCATATCGTCGTACAATGTTAGAGATGATATGATTTTTTGATATATAAACTATGCAGAACTATAGTTTGACTCTACAAATAGACTAAATATTAATACTAAAATATGAGAATTACCCAGGATGTTGTCTTTTGCCAAATCAGTCTCATGGAATTTATTACATTTTCTGAAAACCTCACACTATTTTAGATTACCGATTTTTTATAATTTTAAAGTTATGAGCTTTATTCGTATATTTTTATAGTCTAGATACACCGGAATCTTTGATATCTATAAACCTTAGATATAATAGTTTCCATCTTTTAGGTATTTCATACATTCCTCAAAGGTCTGAGTTTTGTCCTTTTCATTCACAAATACTACATTGTTTTTCAGCAAAATATATAATCTTATCGAGCCAAATCCATTTGATCTCTTAGATTTACCTGGTAAGGCTGTAAAATCAGATTTTATGTCATCGGGTATATCATTTATACTTTTATATTTTTTATAGCTTGCATAAACATTCAAAAAGTCTATTATCTCTTCTTCGGAAAAGGGATTCTCTGCTCCATCTAAAATTTTACTTTCATCTTTTGTTATTATACATAATTTTGCATCAGAAAGAGCATGTTGAATTTTCTCTCTTAACTCCTCATCCGTTAATTCCAATGTTAGTAATTCATTCAATTTTTTTCTTGTATACGATTGCGGTGTCATATGTTCGCCATGCAATTCTTTATTCAAGTTTCTATTCTGTGAATTATTTTTCATTATTTCAAAAGCATTTTTACTCATAAGAACATTTCGATAAATATGTTCATCAAATTTATTATACTTATGGTATAAACTTATATTTTTCCCTTTTTCTCTATACCAATACGTTTGGGAGTAATTATCTAAAGCCCCATTAATAGTATATCTATAACCCTCATCGTTTATATCTCCATTATATTGATTTGTTTTCATTAAAGAAATAATACTAAATAGTATATCTTTTACCCATTCTTGCTGAGTTTTCATTTTATCCTCCAAGTAACTTATCTATACTAAAAATTAAAGTTTGTTATACATCATTTCTACAAAAGCCTTCCAATAAATGATGAAAGGCTTTTGAATATTTGTATTTCAATGAACTTATGATTATCTTTGTTTATACTACTCCCACTCGATATGTCCGTTAATATCGTTTTGTATAAATGGCATAAAATCAGGGATTTTATTATCAAATTTAGCCTTATTATCCGTTTTATTTCTGTTTCTCCGATTTTTTGCAAGCATATTGCAAGTACAAAACTTTTCTAAGCATTATCTAATTCTATTATTTTTTTAAAATCAGATTCTGCATTTTTGATTTCACTATTTATTTGTATCACTATATCATTTGCCACTTCATTAAATAAATCGTTGTTTGAATCATCCAGCTCAAATTCTATAAGTTTTTTTCTCTTAATTACTTCCTGAAAGATTAAATTAAATAAATTTTCAATATCTTGCGTATTGCTGTCAGTTATATTAACTGAGCTATTTTCTAAATCTGGTATTAAAAATTTAACGGTTTCATTATTTTCACTTCTATCTACTTTGAATTTCATTATTATTGATTCCATATGTTTCTCCTTATATTGAACATGCGTTCACTTCCTTCTAAATGTTTAATTGCTTCATCTTCCCACGATATTATATTGTCAGTATTTTTAATTGATACCAGTTCATTTTCATACATATTACCAGCAAAATATATTTCCGCTTCTGAATCTCCTACATAGTTACAATATATTGTTTGGGTTGGTAATGTATTAATTGCAATATTGGCATTATGTGTAGATAAAACCACCGTTTTCCCTATATCTCTTAAATATTTTAATTTAGGAATTATATATTCCGATATATATTTATTTCCAAGTCCTCGTTCTATTTCATCAAACAAGTAACAATCAAAAGCTAGATTTTCAATCAATCCACTAATTGATAGAATTGATTTTTCACCTTCAGAAGGTTCATATATAGTATCGTCTTCTCTAATAACCATGCAAGACTTCTTTACACAATCACTAAAATATTCTGCACCGCACTTTTGTAACTCATCCTTCGAAAATAATTTATTCATTTCCAACAAATCTTTAATAGAAAAATTTGCTATTTTTTCTATTACGCCTCGATTAACATTAATCTTATTTCTATCAAATGGAGAACCTTTAACATATTTTTCATTTTTATCCATTACTTTCACTTCCACTTTGGAATAAATCTGCCCCTTATCTGGTAATTCTCCAATTTTAATTTTTTTTGATGATTTAATATTCTCTAAACTCTCATTAATATTTTTGATTTTTTCAAAAATAGCTCGTCTCTCAGAAACCATTTTTGAAAATCCAATATTATTTGGTTTAGATTTTTTCCCTGTTTTTTTATCTATTATTTCTTTAATATTCTCAATAATTATACCTGTTTTAGAAACAGAAAATATTACTTTAGCTTTCTCTATTGTATCTTCATAAATTTCTTGTTTAAGCTTATATAATTCATCAGATAAATTTTCTTTATGCTCGTTTTCATCATTTCTATACTCTGTATTTATATTATTGACTTTATTAATATAATTCATATTTTCCCTATGTTTTGTAGAAACATCTTGAATAGTTTGAGATATATTTTTATTATACAAACATTCTGTTTTTCTTATTTTCTTTGCATTTTTTGATACATTTTGATTTTCATAGTACTTCAAATATTTATCAATAAAATTAGTGTAAATACTCGCTCTATAATTTAATACAGAGTCTAAATCATTAATTATACAATCTTTTAAAACGCTATCTATTTCAACTTCATCTTCATTATTTTTCAATATTTTATCATAGACTTTTTGATAATCTTTTCCTTCGTGAATAAAAATCTTTTTCCCATTTTCAATTAATTTAGGAAAAATATGATTCTTCATTAACACAGTCTTTCCTGAACCCTTGCCACCAAAAATTACATTAACATCCTGATATATGTCCAACTTGTTGTTATAATCCAAATCTATTTCCATTTTTTCGCAATGATTCAATACGGATTTTATAAACACATTAGATGATGTTGCTAACTCATAAAATTTACCGAAGCTATCAATTGCAAATTTCATTTCTGGTAATCTTTTTGCATCTTCCGAATATTTTCCCCAATCTTGTACATCGCTTCCTATTAAAGATATCTCATTATGCGCATTAATTATACCCATGGTTTTTAGTTTTGGTTCTAGAATAACTGTGTATCCAACTAAATCTTTTTTCAAAAGATTTTTTTCTTCAATGCTTATTGATCTATCTTTATCTTTATCTAAAAAGTGAGGAATAATTAAAATTTTATCTGTATTAAATTTCTTAATATTGAGTATTAAGTCATTATATTCCAGTTTATAATCATCATAATTTCTATTGTCATCTTTAGAAAAAATGTCTTTAAAATCAATTGCACACTCTGGACTGCACACTAAAATAATATGCCTTATTTTGTTTTCATCAAATCTAACATCTAACTCTATGCCCGGAAAAATAATAAAATTTATTGGTTTACTTGAAATCTCATTATATTCATTGATATCAAATTTATTATGATTCGTAATCGCACATAATCCAACATTATTTTCTTGAATTTTTTCTATGAATTTTTCTGCATCTATTACTCTCGATGCTCTATCACCTTTTTTACATTTTTGTGTATGTAAATGTAAATCTATTTTTTTCATTTTTTCCCTCCTCACAACCCTGTGTAATTCATATATTAAATTTGAAAGTTCATATTTTTTATGCCTTATACTTTACCGTAACCTCTTTTATCATTCCATCATGCCAATCTACAGTCTCTAATGGCATTTCATGGTATTTATCAAATACTTCATACAAATACTTATACTTGACCTTATTTTCAATTATCTTCTTGAGAGAATCAGTATCCATTGAAATAATCTTCATGCCTGTGATAGTTCCTTCATCTCTAGTATATGGAATTATCTTCCTATATCTAAAATCTGAAATCATATTTTTATCTAAGTATGTGCTTACAAATAGGCTGTAATCAAACGGATTATTAAATCTAATCCTATAATCTCCTAAATGTCTTGAAACAGGCTCCATTTCCATTCTTCTTTGATTATTCCCATCTGCAAGCGTTGCTTCAAGCAATAATGAGTGTTTCGGATAAGAAGTACAGGCTTTGTATTCATAAATGATATCTGCATAACCTCCAGCCGCATGTGTCTTAGGTAACAGATTGGCTTCTAATGACAATTTCATAAAATCCAATATATTCCCTTTTCTTTCGCTGACTTTGTACCAGATAATTCCTAATACATATTCGAAAATAGTTGGAATAGCCACCTCGTCTATTACAAGTACTTCTATTCTCTTATCATCACGTTTCTCAAAACAATTTAACAATTCTACAAGTATAGAATCATTATATTTCTTATCTATTAAAGCATTGAATCTTCTGTAACGTTCATCGTTTACATAAGTTGTCTCCTGTTCAGATGACTTGATTTTGATGCCTAAATCTGCACTTAATGTCTGATAAACCTTATTGATATCAACATCAAACGCACTTGAAATTTCAATCAGTGGGATTCTCTGTGTTAATGTATCACATCTCGTAAAAGCTTCTGTATACAAATCTTCCATTATTTCTTTGAAAAAATATTTCAAAAGTATATCTAATTTGATTAGTTGATCTTCAAAGATTAAGGTATCTGTAATATTAAAATATCTTCGATTCAAATCAAAGTAATCCAATAAGGTTGCAATCGCTTTAAATACATGCAGATACTTAAAGAAAACCTCTTTTAATTCTCTTTCGCTTGAGCAATTTAAAAATGGACACGCAGACGAAATAGAGGATTTCCCATTTTTTCTTATTACACTAATGTTCGTTGTCCTAAATAATAAACTCCTCCATAATATTCCGGGCTTTTGATTGATGCTCTTAGCAGAATTTAATAGTGCTTCATAATCATCCCCGTTATCAAGAAAGATTTTCTTAATATTCTCATACAATCTATAATAAGGCTTATCATAATTGAAGTGAACCTCAAAAGTTGGACAACAACTTAGGAGGTTCGCTTCAGTTTTTGGAGACCCGTTTAATTTCACACGTTTTCATCATCTTTATTATGAAATTTTATAATATCACTCACATTATCAATAGAATTTTTTAATTCTGTTAGTATAGAATTCTGTTTTTTTATTATGTTCAGCAAATCTTCATGCTCAGAATTAACGGAAAATAATGTCATATAATTTTCTAAATCTATAGAAAAGCTCTCTTCATACTCTTTACCACCTGTAGAATAAGTAATTTCCCCATTAGCCGCAATCTTACAATCGTTTTTCAAATATTCATTTGTTCCAAAATATAAATCATAACTCTGATGAGCGCCTATTATACAGCTTTTACCTTCTTGCTTTTGCAATATTTCTTTCATTGAAGGTTCAAGAGTATCTACAAAATCGGAGGATAATTTTATTTCCACATTTTTTGCTAAAACATTTCCATTATTAATAAATCGCAATCCATAGAAAGTACGTTTTACATAAATAAACTCTACTTCAATATGTGGTCTATTATTCTCCTCAAATTGTTTTTGCATTTCTTTAAGTTGTTCGTTTGAAACTTTTGCAGACTTAAAATTAGCCCAACTAATAAAAATTGTAGCAATTACATATACTAATGTTATAAACACCATTGCCCAATCAGATGTCATTTTTATCTCCTTAACAAATAATATTTAATAGCACAATCGTCCAAAGAATTATTCCTTGGGCGAGGTATTTCTAAAATCTGCAAGCATTTTGCAAGCACAAGACTTACAAAACGGCTATTTACAAGGCTTTAGAGCCCATTTTAACTACTCCCACTCAATTGTTCCCGGTGGCTTGGATGTGATATCCATGGCTACACGGTTAACATGTTTTACTTCATTTACGATACGTGTGGAGATCTTATCGAGTACGTCGTATGGGATTCTTGCCCAGTCTGCTGTCATACCATCGATAGATGTAACTGCACGGATAACGACTGTGTAGTCGTATGTACGTTGGTCTCCCATAACACCTACAGAGCGGATATTTGGTAAACATGTAAAGTACTGCCAGATATCTCTTTCAAGTCCTGCATTGCGGATTTCTTCACGTAGGATTAAGTCTGAATCGCGAACGATTTCTAACTTCTCTTCTGTGATTTCTCCAAGTACACGGATACCCAGTCCTGGTCCTGGGAATGGTTGACGCCATACCATTTCTTCTGGTAGGCCGAGCTCTGTACCTAATGCACGTACTTCATCCTTGAACAACTTGCTTAATGGTTCAATGAGCTTGAAGTTCATATCTTCAGGTAAGCCACCTACGTTGTGGTGTGACTTGATTGTCTGTGCTGTCTTTGTACCTGATTCAATAATATCTGTGTAGAGTGTTCCTTGTGCTAACCACTTAATATCTGTACCTTGTAAGAGCTTGGCTACTTCATCACGGAATGTGTAGATGAATTCACCACCGATAATCTTACGCTTTTCTTCAGGGTCTGATACACCAGCAAGTTTATTCAAGAAACGTTCTCTTGCGTCAATCTTAATGAGATTGAGTGACATGTTGCGTGTGAATGTTTCCATAACACCTTCTGCTTCACCCTTACGTAAAAGACCGTGGTCGATAAACATGCAGTATAGGTTCTTACCGATTGCCTTATCTAATAAAGCAGCTACTACAGATGAGTCTACACCACCGGATAACGCTAGTAATACCTTATCATCGCCAACTTGTGCTCTGATTTCTTCAATCTGTTGGTTTACAAAATCTTTCATTGTCCAGTTATTTTCAGCCTTGGCAATGTTGAATACGAAGTTTCTTAACATATCTAGTCCATACTCAGAGTTACGTACTTCTGGGTGAAACTGTAATGTGTAAATCTTCTTTTCATCATTAGCGCTTGCCGCAAATGGACATGTATCACTGCTTGCTACGGAATGGAATCCTTCTGCGAGTGTGGATACTTGATCACCATGGCTCATCCATACAATTTGCTTTTCAGGTAAACCTGCAAATAATGGAGATGTTGTATCTACTGTAATCTCTGTACGACCATATTCCTTCTTATCAGATGGTGTAACGTTACCACCATTCATGAAGTGTGTCATCTGCATACCATAACAGATACCTAATATAGGTAAGCCTGATGTGAAGATTGCTGGATCACACTTAGGTGCATCCTTTTCATAAACACTGTTTGGCCCACCAGAGAAAATAATTCCCTTTACATCTTGCATTGCAACAATTTCTGCAAGTGTCATATCTCCTGGATGAAGTTCACTATAAACCCCAAATTCACGAATACGCCGTGCGATTAATTGGTTATATTGACTTCCAAAATCTAAGACGATAATTTTATCTGCCATTTTAATCTCCTACTCTATTATTACATTACAAATATCATACATGATAATTGTATTTATTGCGCTGTGTTTTTGCAATTATATGAAAATCACAAACAAAAAAACCATGCGAAATGAAGTGAACCCAATTTCTTGGACACTGTAATTTACAGGTATGATAAGGCTTGAT